>ERZ1673703.13-NODE-13-length-256735-cov-46.743580_pt1 | contig 256735 bp, 159 predicted proteins | sample MGYA00580233_ERZ1673703 | MGnify/ENA primary metagenome ERZ1673703 (study PRJEB41218, sample SAMN15661748) | gut metagenome | host: Homo sapiens | place: Canada: London | collected 2015-08-20/2019-03-30 | study: EMG produced TPA metagenomics assembly of... | reverse complement strand
ATCATCTTCATATGCCATCTTATTTTTTAGAGACATTTACTGAATATCCCTATTTTAACTCCGCCAAATCCAAAGGATTAAAGCCCGGTACATCCTCGCCAGTGAGCGGATAAGAGAAAATATATGTTTTTTCTTCCCCGTCCACAGGATTAACCAATACCTTTATTCCTTTCAATTCACTGTTTTCCGGTGAATAATCATCTAATTTAAAAGAAACCATACCAGGTACCAATCTGCCCTGACTTCCGTTGTTATTATAGCGGAGTTCCAAATGCGCATATCCGTCCTTTGTCCAAGGAATCATCTCATTCACAACCAGATTAAGAATAGGTTTCTGCGGACTGGGAAAATTCAACATAAAACGTACATTCAGATAGTCATCAGAAGGCCACATATCCTTGATCTGTACTTTCATATTTCCAATACTGTCCATATTATCGGGGTTCAATCCGATAATTTCCTGAACAGGTACTAAGGTATAGTCATTCAAACGGATATTATAAGCAAATCCACTTTCACCGGCTTCCAAAAAAGAATAATTTCCAAAAATCCGTTCTCCTGCCTTCAAATCCCGGTAAGGAACAATATGCTGCACCACCCACAACTTCTCTCCGTTGTCCAACACCAAATAAGGAGCATCATACTGAGGTTGTTTTTCTACGGTAGCCATAGCTATAGTCACCGTACTGTCCGGATCACTTTCATCATTACCACAAGATGAAAAGGAGAATACTCCGCTCAAAAGAAGCATCGCCCCTAACATAGATTGAAAAAAATATTTCATATACTTCCAGGGTTTAAGTTGTTTACCCGAAAGAACAAAAAGAGATCGTGAAAAGTTTATTTCTTCAACAAAGCTACCATTTCACGGGCTGCTGTCCCCGAAGCTCCTGCCGGACCTAAAATCTGAATAATACGATCATACTCTTCCAACACCTTATTTCTGTATACCTTATTATATAAAAGAGATTCTAACTCTGAACGCACGTTATCCACCGTCATCGTATCCGCCACCAGTTCACGAACCACTTCCTTGTCGGCTACCAGATTAACCAACGAAATATATTTCACTTTTAGAATATGCCGGCGAAGAAAAGCGATAAATTTCCCTACCGGAGTATAGTAACACACCACTTGAGGAACACGGAAAAGAGCTGTTTCCAAAGTTGCAGTACCCGAAGTCACCAATGCCGCCTGCGCGTGCTGCAACAACCTGTAGGTCTGTCCGAAAATGATTTTAACCGGTACATTCGGATTTATATAATCCGAATAATAGGCAGGGTCCATCCCCGGAGCCCCTGCCAGCACCAATTGATAATCTTTGGTAAACGGAGCAGCAGCCTCCAGCATCATCGGCAGGTTGTCTTTGATTTCCTGTTTCCGGCTGCCCGCCAACAATGCGATAACAGGCTTTTCGGACAAGCCATTATCCGCCACAAATTCCGGAAATCCATCCGGATGTTCCTTACAATAAGCATCCACTGCATCTACACAAGGATTACCCACATAATGAACAGGGTACTGATGTCCGGCAAAAAACTCAATCTCAAAAGGCAGGATGGAAAACAGTTCGTCTACATCCCGCTTGATATTTTTAATCCTATACTCTTTCCAAGCCCATATTTTAGGAGAAATATAATAGTAGACAGGTATTTTCGTCTGCTTCTTTATAAACTCGGCTATTTTCAGGTTAAAGCCGGGATAATCCACCAGAATCACTACATCAGGAGCCCAACGAACAATGTCCTGCTTACATTCTTTCATATTCCGAAAGATAGTACGCAAATGCAACAACACCGGGATAAAACCCATATAAGCCAGTTCTTTGTAATGTTTCACCCGCGTTCCACCAACAGCCGTCATCAAGTCCCCGCCAAAGAAACGGAATTCTGCTTCCGGATCTTCCTGTATCAAGGCACGCATCAAATTAGATGCGTGCAAATCGCCTGATGCCTCGCCTACTATCAAATAGTATTTCATACTTCCAGATTCCAGTTTTTCAACTCATTCATCATCCCATAAGCAGTCACATCAATTTGGGTCGGAGTTACCGCCACATACCCATGCCCTAATGCCCAGTGATCCGAATCTTCCGCTTCCGGTTCATAGTTATCAAACTCTCCGGTCAGCCAGAAATACTCTCCCCCCCGAGGATGCAGACTACGCTTCCATTCATTAATCCAAGCCCCATTCGTCTGACGGCAGATGCGTACCCCTTTCAAGGAAGCTGTATCCGGAAAGTTCACATTCAAGCAAATCCCCAAAGGCAAGCCATGCTCCAGGACCTGCTCAGTAATACGGCGTATATAAGGCAGCGATGAAGAGAAATCAGCATCCGCAAAATGATTACATAATGAATATCCGATAGAAGAGATCCCCTTCAGACACCCTTCAATCACTACCCCCATCGTACCGGAATAATGCACATTCACTGAAGAATTATCACCGTGGTTTATTCCACCTATCACCACATCGGGACGACGGGGAACCACCGTATGCAATGCCAGTTTCACACAATCTACCGGTGTGCCCGTACATTTATACACAGTCAAATCCTCCTCTTCACGTACCTTGTAATACTTCACAGGATGCTCGGAAGTGATCGCCCCCGAAGCTCCCGAACGAGGACCGTCCGGTGCCATTACGATTATCTCACCCATTCCACGCAACCCGCGTATCAATTCATTCAATCCCTTAGCTTCCACGCCGTCATCATTTGACAGCAATATCAACGGTTTTTCTTTCTTCATATTTTTCCACTCTTTTTCTCGGAGCGTAAAGATACAACTCTTTGCCGGAACTACCCCTCACCGGAAAAGAAAATTATCTTAATGTTCTACAACCCAGTGCTAAAAATAGAATAGAATTGAATGAAAATTTCTATCTTTGCCGCCGTTGAGTTATTAACAAAACCAATGAGTTATCAACAGTTTTGCTAATGTCTGCCGTTTTTTATAGGTGCAATCACCTATTATTTGTTACTTCGCAGCGAGAAAAACTGATTAATATGGGAAAAATTATTGCTTTAGCCAATCAAAAAGGTGGCGTAGGTAAAACTACCACAACGATTAACCTCGCAGCTTCTCTGGCAACACTGGAGAAAAAGGTGCTGGTTATTGATGCAGACCCTCAGGCCAACGCATCATCAGGATTGGGTGTGAACATCAAAGAGGTAGAATGCTCTATCTATGAATGTATTATCAACGAAGCCGATATACGGGAAGCAATTTATACCACCGACATTGACGGACTCGACATTGTTTCTTCACACATCGACCTGGTTGGCGCAGAAATAGAAATGCTGAACCTGGAAGACCGCGAGAAGATCATGAAAAAAGTATTAGCCCCCATGCGGGACGAATATGACTATATCCTGATAGACTGCTCCCCGTCGTTAGGCTTGATAACAATCAATGCGCTGACAGCAGCCGATTCAGTGATTATCCCTGTTCAATGCGAATATTTTGCATTAGAGGGCATCAGCAAATTGCTGAATACCATTAAGATTATTAAATCGAAACTGAATCCTTCACTGGAAATAGAAGGCTTCCTGCTGACAATGTTCGATTCACGTCTGCGTCTGGCCAACCAGATTTATGATGAAGTGAAACGCCATTTTCAAGAATTGGTATTCAAGACAATTATACAGCGTAACGTCAAACTGAGCGAAGCTCCCAGCCACGGCATTCCTGCAATATTGTATGATGCCGACTCTACCGGAGCCAAGAATCATTTGGCATTGGCACAAGAAATTATAACACGTAACAGTAAGTAAACAATGGCAGTACAGAAGAAATTTGCTTTAGGACGCGGGCTTGACGCACTGATCTCGACTGAAGAAGTAAAGACAGCCGGCTCATCTTCTATCAACGAGATAGAACTGAGCAAAATATCCGTCAACCCTAACCAGCCGCGTCGTGAATTTGATCCGGTGGCGTTACAGGAGTTGGCCGACTCTATTGCCGAAATTGGTATCATCCAACCCATTACGTTGCGTCAACTGAGTGAAGACTCTTACCAGATCATAGCCGGAGAACGTCGTTACCGCGCCTCCATACAGGCAGGACTTAAATCTATTCCGGCATACATCCGCACAGCCGATGACGAGAATGTAATGGAAATGGCGTTGATTGAAAATATTCAGCGTGAAGATTTGAATTCATTGGAGATTGCACTGGCTTATCAACATTTATTGGAACAATATGCATTGACACAGGAACGGCTGAGCGAACGTGTAGGGAAAAAACGTACCACTATCGCCAATTATCTGCGCCTGCTGAAACTTCCGGCCCAGATTCAAGTAGCATTGAAAAACCGCGAAATAGACATGGGACACGCCCGTGCCTTATTGTCCTTAGATGATCCTAAGACCCAAATACGTATCTTTAATGAAATACAGTCACAAGGCTATTCTGTCCGTAAAGTGGAAGAAATTGTCAAGGCACTGAGCAGTGGCGAGACAGTGGACAGCGGTGGGAAGAAGATCAAACCGAAAGGCTCCAAACTATCCGAGGAATACACTTTGCTGCAAAGCCACCTCTGCGGATTCTTCGGTTCGAAAGTACAGCTATCATGTACAGCCAAAGGAAAAGGCAAGATCAGTATTCCGTTCAATAACGAAGAGGACTTGGAACGAATCATGGAAATACTGGATTCACTGAAAAAGAAAGAATAAAGCGTTATTACTACATTGAAAAGAAGAACATCCACATATAAACTGTTTACATTCCTGCTTTTATGCCTTATGATGGCTGGAAGCATGAATGTTCACGCCCAAAAGGCACGCAACCGCCGTATGGGTATAAAGACAGATTCTATTATACAAGTCAAAGATTCACTTGTCATTGACAGCCTGAAACTGCTGGAAGAACGGCAAAAGATAGAAAATATGGAAGCACCTGTTGATACTGCCGCTTTAGTCCGTAAAAATGATTCCATACAGAAAGCAATGGCTGCCGAAACAAAACCCCGGTTTATCCCGAACTCCAACCGTGCCATCTGGCTGGCGTTGGTAATTCCCGGCGGAGGACAGATATACAACCGTAAATATTGGAAACTGCCGATAGTATATGGTGGGTTTGTGGGATGTGCATATGCGCTGACCTGGAACAACAGAATGTACAAGGACTATTCTCAAGCCTATCTGGATATTATGGACGATGACCCTGATACCAAAAGCTACGAAGACTTCCTGCCTCATGGCATGAGCGCGGAAGGTATGGAGGACACCTTTAAAAAACGAAAAGATTTCTATCGCCGAAATCGGGATTTAAGCATATTCTGTTTTATCGGTGTATATATACTGTCTGTCATAGACGCATACGTGGATGCCGAACTATCTGATTTTGACATATCCAAAGACTTAGGTCTTCAAATACAACCTGTTATTTTTAATGACGGCCGGAGCAGGATACCTAATACAATAGGCCTGCAATGCAGCTTCAAATTTTAATCGCATGAAAAACTTTTTAATTGGTTTATTTACATTTATAGGAACAACGGGAATAAGCGCACAAACCCAAAGTATTACCGTTCACTCGCAAACTACAGGAAAAGAAGAAATTATTGATGTTCCTGAAAGTATGCAGTCAGAAATGGACAGTCTTTACTGGGACTGGCAATCTAAGAATCACATCACATTGGGAGAGAACTGCACAATGGCCTCTACCAACCCTGTTGTAAGTGATTCCATCTATATGGATCGTCTGTCACGTATTCCCTCTATCATAGAAATGCCTTACAATGAGGCAGTACGCAAATTCATTGATATGTATGCCGTCCGTCTGCGCAATAAAGTATCCTTTATGCTTGCGGCAACCAATTTTTATATGCCTATCTTTGAAGAAGCACTTGATTTATACGACCTTCCTCAAGAACTGAAATATCTGCCGATTATAGAGTCCGCCTTAAATCCTGTCGCTGTTTCCCGCCAGGGAGCTACCGGCTTGTGGCAGTTTATGCTGGGTACAGGAAAAATATACGGGCTGAAGAACAATAGCCTGATAGACGAAAGACGGGACCCGGTCAAATCAACTTGGGCGGCAGCACGTTACCTGAAAGACCTGTACGACATCTATCAAGACTGGAATCTGGTATTGGCAGCTTACAACTGCGGGCCGGGCACTATCAACAAAGCCATACGCCGTGCCGGAGGAGCCACGGATTATTGGACAATCTACAACTATCTGCCCAAAGAAACCCGTGGGTACGTTCCTGCTTTCATAGCGGCAAACTACATCATGACCTATTATTGCGAACATGGCATCTGTCCCATGGAAACACAGCTTCCCAACGCTACAGACACCATTCACATTAACAAAGACCTCCACTTACAACAAGTGGCAGAAGTATGCAACATCAACCTAGACCAGCTTCGCAGCCTGAACCCCCAATACAAAAAGGATATTATTCCCGGTAACAGCGAGTTGTGCGCACTTCGTCTGCCCAATAACTTTGTCAGTACTTTCATTGACCGCCAAGACAGCGTGTTCGCTTATAAGCCCAATGAATATCTGACTAAAAGAAAAACGGTAGCCATCAAGGAAACAACCAGTAGCAGAAACCGCTCATCCAAGGGAACTCTTTATCATAAAATCAAACAAGGAGACACATTGGGAGGAATTGCTGCCAAATACCACGTATCCATCAGCCAATTACGTAATCTAAACGGTATAAAGGGCAATAATATCAGAGCCGGAAGAAGTTTGCGGATCAGATGATTGATAAAAAATACAGATTTAACACTATACATTTTCTGAAAATACTTGCTTGAATATGTTTTTTGTATATTTTTGCAGTATAGATTATAGGAGGCAAAGATATGACGGATGAAAAGCAGACTCAGGAACAGGCGGATGAGGAAATGATAAACCAAGGGTTTCAGGAACTTTTGGACAGTTATCTAGCGACCAAGCACCGCAAAAAAGTAGAAATCATCACAAAGGCATTCAATTTTGCCAAACAAGCACATAAAGGAGTAAAACGACGCTCGGGTGAACCATACATCATGCATCCCATAGCCGTTGCTAAAATTGTATGTACCGAAATAGGACTGGGATCAACTTCCATTTGTTCGGCTTTACTGCATGATGTGGTTGAAGATACAGACTACACTGTGGAAGACATTGAAAATCTGTTTGGTCCTAAAATCGCACAGATTGTAGATGGCCTGACTAAAATATCCGGCGGCATATTCGGAGACCGGGCTTCCGCACAAGCCGAGAATTTCAAGAAATTGCTACTGACCATGAGTGATGACATCCGGGTTATCCTCATCAAAATAGCCGACCGTCTGCATAATATGCGTACACTTGGCTCCATGCTTCCCAACAAGCAATACAAAATTGCCGGAGAAACCTTATACATCTATGCGCCACTGGCTAACCGCTTGGGGTTAAACAAAATAAAGACAGAACTGGAAGATCTCAGTTTCAAATATGAGCATCCGGAAGAATATGCACAGATAGAATCCAAGCTACAAGAGACACAAGCGGAACGCGAAGAAGTATTCCGTGAATTTACAGCACCTATCCGCGCACAACTGGACAAAATGGGTATCAGCTATCAATTGATAGCACGAGTCAAATCCCCTTATTCCATCTGGAACAAGATGCAGACCAAGCATATCACATTTGAAGAAATATATGATATCCTGGCCGTCCGTATCATCTTCTGTCCCAAAAATCCGGAAGAAGAACTCAACGAGTGCTTTAACATATACGTATCCATATCCAAGATTTATAAACCGCACCCAGACCGCTTGCGCGACTGGGTAAGCCATCCTAAAGCCAACGGCTATCAGGCACTTCACGTAACTCTGATGAGCAACAAAGGCCAATGGATAGAAGTGCAGATACGCAGCGAGCGGATGAATGATGTAGCCGAACAAGGCTTTGCCGCACACTGGAAATATAAAGAAGGCGGAGGCAGTGAGGACGAGGGCGAACTGGAAAAATGGCTGCGTACCATCAAGGAAATTCTGGATGATCCGCAACCGGATGCCATGGACTTTCTGGATACCATCAAACTGAACCTGTTCGCTTCCGAAATATTTGTCTTCACTCCGAAAGGTGAAATCAAAACGATGCCGCAAAACTGTACGGCACTGGATTTTGCATTCTCCATCCATACATTCTTGGGCAGCCATTGCATCGGAGCTAAAGTCAACCACAAGCTGGTGCCCTTGAGCCACAAACTGCAAAGCGGCGACCAGGTGGAGATTCTTACTTCCAAATCACAACATGTACAGCCTTCGTGGATAAACTTTGCCACCACTGCAAAAGCCAAGGCTAAGATACAGGCCATACTGAAACGCGAACAGCGAGGTATGCAGCAGGCCGGTGAGGAAATGTTACGGGAATTCTTCTCCAGGGAGGGAGTAGAGTACACTCCCGAAAACATACGAAAGATCTGTAATCTGCATACCCTCAAGACACAGGAAGAATTGTTTGCAGCCATCGGATTCAAAACGATCATTCTAGGAGAAAACGATAAAAACGAACTGAAAGACAAACCGGTTTCCAGTAACTGGAAAAAGTATATCTCTTTCGCTTTCGGAGGCAGCAAGACAAACAAGGAGAAACCGACAGAAGAGAAGGTTTCCCTACCAAAGATAGACAGCAAGAAAATATTGAAACTGACTCCCGAAGCTATCCAAAAGAACTATGTGATAGCAGAATGCTGCAAGCCTATTCCGGGAGATGACGTTTTGGGATATATAGGCGACAATAATCGTATCATCATCCACAAACGCCAATGTCCGTTGGCTACCAAACTGAAAAGCAGTTATGGCAACCGCTTGTTGGCTGTCCAATGGGAGACTGGAAAGTCCTTGTACTTCCCTGTAAATATCTACATAAAAGGTATTGACCACATCGGTCTGTTAAACAAGGTAACAGAAATCATTTCACAACAATTGAATGTAAATATCCACAAGTTGAATATTGAAAGTAACGATGGTATCTTTGAAGGAAGAATACAGCTATTTGTGCACGATGTGGATGATGTAAAATCCATCACTACCAACCTAAGGAAAATAGATGAGATAAAAACCGTCACCCGTATCGAAAAGTTCGAAGACCAGCCGAATTAACCAATACCAGTTTCACCGCAGATTACACTGATTTGTCCATAACGATTATCTGCAACTCGTTTTTAATCCGTGCAATCTGTGGTGAATATTCTTAAGTCAGGTAATCCAGTTCTTTACGCATACTGACCAATTCCTCACGTATCAGTTTCAATCTGTCCAAAATCTCCGTAGTACGGATAGTGGTTTCCCTGTTCATCTTCAGTTTCTGCTTGGCTCCCTGTAAAGTCATCCCTTTCTCTTTCACCAGATGATAGACCAGCCGGATATTCTCAATATCCTCTTTACGATACTGACGGACATTCCCTCCCGCCTTCTTGGGCGAAATAATAGGAAATTCCTTTTCCCAATAACGCAACAAGGATTCATTTACATCAAACATCTTCGCCACTTCCCCAATGGAATAGTAAAGTTTCAATTCTTTATTCGGATTATAGGCCATGGTAAATTAAAATTAAGAATTAAAAATTCACGGCTAGTCAAATACCTTACCGTGATTGGCTGCAATCTGTATCATCTTGTCATAATCTTCCGCACTCAAATCCATGAAATAATAATTCACAGGATTCTGCACTTTTCCTTTCACGTGCACTTCATAGTGCAAGTGCGGCCCGGTACTCTTGCCCGTATTTCCTACCTCCCCTATCACTTCCCCACGTACCACCTTTTGCCCCGGGCGAACCTTATACTTGCTTAAATGTGCATACCAAGTCACATACCCGAAACCATGATCCACCTGGATCAGATTTCCATAACCGGTTTCCCATCCCGCCTTTACCACCGTTCCGTCTCCCGTAGCATAAACAGGAGTACCTATATTGGCAGAGAAATCCATTCCCGCATGAAACTTGGCTGTTTTATAAATAGGATCTATACGTACACCGTAACCTGAAGCCGTCTTCTTCAAATTCTTATTGGATACCGGCATTATGGCCGGAATACATTTCAGCATCTCGTCATGATTCTTGCACAAATCCACCACCTCGTCAAAAGACTTGGACTGGATATAAAGCTGCCGGTTCAACATATCCAGCTTCTGAGTGGTATTGATAACCAGATCGGCATTCGCCATATCCCGCAACTGTTCATAGCGGTTTGTCCCCCCATAACCGGCCTTACGGACTGCATCCGATACAGGATCGGCCTGCAACACCACCCGATACAAATTATCATCACGCTGCTGGATATCCTGCATCACCCCCATAGCCTCATCCAGACGATGGGACAACACATTATACTGGGCCAGCAAACGGGTGTTCTCTATACGGAGCTCCTTCTCGGACGGAGAACCAAAGATCAATAATAAGATAATGAAACTGCCTGCCCCCAAGCCCATTCCCACAAACAAACGGCGCAAGATGCTTAAGGCACGCTGCCTCACTGTGGGGTAAATGCGGTCATAAGTTCGGGTCTTAGGATTATAAATATAGTAGACTTTACGCATCTAATTCTGCTTTTTGAAGTTTTTAATGCACAACACATCAATATTTTGCACAATTCTTGACGACAAAAATAATAAAACCAATTATCTTTGCAAATCCTTTTTGAGAATATTAACTAGAAGACAATATATTATAAGCGACATGATGACAGCTAAAGAAATTAGAGATTCTTTCAAAAGCTTTTTCGAGTCGAAAGGACACCAGATTGTCCCATCGGCTCCGATGGTCATTAAAGATGACCCCACATTGATGTTCACCAATGCAGGTATGAACCAGTTCAAAGACATTATTCTGGGCAACCACCCGGCCAAATACAAAAGAGTCGCGGACTCACAAAAATGTTTGCGTGTAAGCGGCAAGCACAATGACCTGGAAGAAGTGGGACATGATACCTACCACCATACTATGTTCGAAATGCTGGGCAACTGGTCTTTCGGAGATTACTTCAAGAAAGAAGCTATCGGCTGGGCATGGGAATATCTGGTAGATGTACTGAAGATAGATCCGAAAGATCTGTATGCCACCGTATTCGAAGGAAGTCCCGAAGAAGGACTGGAACGGGACAACGAAGCCGCCTCTTACTGGGAACAGTTCCTGCCGAAAGACCATATCCTCAATGGCAACAAACATGACAACTTCTGGGAAATGGGTGATACAGGTCCCTGCGGCCCGTGTTCCGAAATCCATATCGACTCACGTTCGGAAGAAGAAAAAGCTCAAATCCCCGGCAACCAACTGGTAAATAAGGATCATCCGCAAGTAATCGAGATCTGGAATCTTGTATTCATGCAGTTCAACCGCAAAGCAGACGGTTCACTGGAAGGTCTTCCCGCCAAAGTGATCGATACCGGTATGGGATTCGAACGTTTGGTGCGCACACTGCAAGGCAAGACATCCAACTATGACACTGATGTGTTCCAACCGATACTGAAAGCCATTGCCGAAATGGCAGGAACCACCTATGGTCAAGACAACCAGAAAGATATCGCCATGCGCGTTATAGCCGACCATATCCGTACCATCGCATTCTCAATCACCGACGGCCAGTTGCCCAGCAACGCAAAAGCCGGCTATGTAATCCGCCGTATCCTCCGCCGTGCCGTCCGTTACGGATATACTTTCCTGGGACAGAAACAAGCATTCATGTACAAGCTGCTGCCTGTATTGATTGAGAATATGGGCGAGGCCTATCCGGAGTTGAACGCACAGAAAACACTGATCGAGAAAGTGATCAAAGAAGAAGAAGAATCTTTCCTGCGCACACTGGAAACAGGTATCCGTCTGTTGGACAAGACTATGAACGATGCCAAAGCTGCCGGGAAAAAAGAGATCAGCGGTGTGGATGCCTTTACATTATATGACACTTTCGGTTTCCCCCTCGACCTGACAGAACTGATTCTCCGAGAAAACGGCATGACTGTAAACGAAGAAGAGTTCAACGCCGAAATGCAGAAACAAAAAGAACGCGCCCGTAACGCGGCAGCCGTTGAAACCGGCGACTGGATCACCATAAAGGAAGGTGACACCCACTTTGTAGGTTATGACTTTACCGAATATGAAACCAGCATCCTGCGCTATCGCCAGATCAAGCAGAAAAACCAGACATTGTATCAAATTGTACTGAGCGATACTCCTTTCTATGCCGAAAGTGGTGGTCAGGTAGGTGATACAGGGGTGATCGTAAGCGAATTCGAAACCATTGAAATCATTGACACCAAGAAGGAAAACAACCTTCCTATCCATATCACCAAAAAACTGCCCGAACACCTTGACGTTCCGATGATGGCTTGTGTAGATACAGAAAAACGTGCCGCCTGTGCCGCCAACCACTCTTGTACTCACTTGCTGGACGAAGCGTTGCGCCAGGTATTAGGAACTCACGTAGAACAAAAAGGTTCTTTGGTAACCCCTGAGTCATTACGTTTCGACTTCTCTCACTTCCAGAAGGTGACTGACGAGCAACTTCGTGAAGTGGAACATTTGGTAAATGCCAAAATCCGTGAGAACATCCCTTTGACGGAATACCGCAATCTTCCTATCGAAAAGGCGAAGGAACTGGGTGCTATTGCTTTGTTCGGCGAAAAGTACGGTGATGAGGTGCGCGTTGTCCAGTTCGGCAACTCCATTGAATTCTGTGGAGGTACGCATGTTCCCGCCACAGGCAAGATCGGTATGGTCCGCATCATCAGCGAAAGCTCCGTTGCTGCCGGTGTGCGCCGAATCGAGGCTATCACGGGCGCCAAGGTGGAAGAACTGATGGATACGGTTCAAGATACGCTGAATGACCTGAAGGCATTGTTCAACAACGCTCCCGACCTGAAAATAGCTATCCGCAAGTATATTGACGAAAATGCAGGATTGAAGAAGCAGGTGGAAGAGTTCATGAAAGAAAAGGGCGCCGCACTGAAAGCCAGACTGGTAGAGAATGCCAAAGAAATAAATGGTGTGAAAGTGGTGAAAGCCATCATTCCGATGTCTGCTGATGTGGTGAAAGATATTGCTTTCCAGCTGAAAGGTGAGATTCCCGCCAATCTGTTCGTTGTAATAGGCAGTGTAGACAATAACAAGCCGATGCTGACTGTAATGATTAGCGAAGACCTGGTAAAAGCCGGACAGAATGCAGGCAAACTGGTTCGTGAAGCAGCCAAACTGATTCAAGGCGGCGGAGGAGGCCAGCCTCACTTCGCAACGGCAGGCGGTAAGAATCCTGATGGTCTGAATGCGGCTGTTGACAAGGTATTGGAACTGGCTGCTCTGTAAACCCCGACCGGTTTCTTTGCACCTGCCGGCAGGTATATAGTACAATGTATGGCTGATTTCATTCTTTATCCCGCTCTGTTTGTTGTCTCACCCAGGTGACTTGGGCTCTTCACCTAGGTGGAATGGGCTTTTCACCTAGGTGACCAGGGCATTTCACCTAGGTGAGACAACAAACGGAAGCGGATGATTCAATGAATTCCAATAAGTGAGGAGCTATACCCATACAGCCCCTCTCGTCAATATACAACAAAGAATGTATTATAGTTGCTCAATCTCCTCGTCAGAGAACCCTGTAGCTTGTGAAATGAGAGCAACTGCCACTCCCAATTGTTTTAGATTACGGGCATTTTCTCTTTTTTCTTCTTCTCTCCCTTCTGCCCTGCCTTCTTCACGTTCGGTATTGATATTATCACGCAGAATGACAATATTATCCAAGTGACGGTAGTAAGCTGCCAGTTCATCCTTGGTCATGCTGTCCGGTTTCAACCTCTCACGGGCCTCTTCAAGGCCGGGAGCTGTGGCGGTGGAAGGAATCTCCCCGGTATTCAGGTAGTAGATCCATTCTTCCAGAGGACTTTTGGCCACCCGGTTGAAACCGTTCACTTTCAGGATATAGTATTCGGGATATAGCCGGCTGACCGTATCCACCTTGCTAACTTTGTCATAGCTTTCTCCCCTATTGATATATTCGGTTACCAGCTTGGAAGTACCGAACAACATACGTTGGAAATAGGCATACTCATTATTGAATTTACCAAACCGGAGATTTTTTGCGGAAATAATAACCCCTTCATCTTCCGTCCGGTTACGGATTATCCCACCACAGAAAGGGACTTAAGCCTATGAACAAGCACTGCGGCATCATCGGACGGATGATGCCGCAGCCTGTATAAAGACAAACGGGGTTATGCTTTACCGTGTACCGATATTATGTTGCATATCATGGACAGGACGCAATGTAAAGCCGTAAGAGTTGTTTGTGCCATAGATGGCACCGACAGGTCTGTCTTGCCATTTAAATCGTAATTTTTGTGTAACTCCATTTATATTTACATCCGCTTCTATCTCCGCACTTCTATCATCGATAGAAAACAACAAACAACTGGAACTAGGTTTTTCTTCATTTTTATTATAATGAAACCCAGAAGTTGCTATAAACGTCAGTTTAGAGTGAGCCGGCCATGTGCCCTTATCCCACGTACGGGATGGAGTTCCCATATCACGCAATCCTGTAGCAGGAAATTTGAACACTGTTGCTTCTTTGGAATCCTTCAACTCCCAACCTACAACAATCCCACCCTTTTCATGTTTGTTAAAAGAATAACAATCCTCCTTAGTTCTATAACTCCCTAATGTCCTAGTAAATTCAGAAAACGCTGTGGGAGGCGGTATCTTAAATCCCGCCGGAGAGGGATCATAGATTGTTTTAATAACATATATATTATTAGGAGACCCAGCATCAGCTGTTGTTCCATTTTGATTCAATTGCGTATTCCAAAAGTTCATAATGGACTTATTTTTATAACCTTTACCACTCAAATGCTCTCCATTATGCCAATGACGCCGCTTGTAATTAGCATCAGGTGTACCGTCATTAGGACGTAAAATAAATCTGTGAGGATTCTGAATAGCATCACCTATGGTCTTGGTACTTTCCATTGAGGTAAATCTATATTCTGTAGTAGAATAAAACATTTTGTTCTCCATATCGAACTGCTCATTACCACGCGCTTGTCCACGAATATCCGCATTATATACCCCCGGAAGCATAGGATCCTTACGCCCCCATTGGTAATATGTATTATCACCGGCTATGGATGCCACTATTTCCGGCTGAGTAAACTTAAAGACACCATTTTCAGGTGTAGGTACTCCATCTAGTGCATCATTGTTAAAATCAGTCAACACCTCTTTTGTACCATCAGGCATGGTAACCTCAAAACGTACATAAATGGGTCTTTTCTCATTTCCATCGTGAGAATCACAATAGCCAAGATTACAAGGTGCAAATAAGAAAGGCATACCTTCCACGTTTTTAGCAGCCGAGGTTTGACAATCCTTATCATCCCATGTTGCATTAGTAACCCATATATGCCAACTCCATAAAATTTTTCCGCCAGAGTTGCGCACGGCAATCACCGCATTGCCTTGATTCATTGTTTCTTCAAGTATACGAAAACGCACCCATCCATTGTTGTTCAATTCAACATCGGTTACAAGGTCCGGACTGTCCTGCCATACAATCACAGCATCATGAACTCCCGGAATAATCTTATCTCCTTGAAATGATATCCCCTCATTATCATATCCAACAAAATGTTCAAGAATAAAACCTCCCATTCCGTTCTCTATAGGTCTGTCAGCCGGTTCTTTATAAATATAAGCTCTCTCCGGATCATCATCCCGATAAGTATTGCCATAAGCAGCCGGAAAAGTATAGTAACCGGGGTTGTTCACTATATAGCAATTGGCACTTTCTTTTTGACGAGGATTATTGTTAACCAAATCCCAAGGAGCGTCCTTAGAACCTTTTTCCGAGTTCAAAACATTAGAAAAGTGTTCGTCCTGAGTATCTGTAAAAACAGGTTGCGCAGGCAGACGCATCACTCCCTTTTTAGCTACCCCAACAGTTTCGTTCCTGGTTGCTTCCAAAGGCGCAGGAGTCCATACCTTCTTATCAGTTGGTGATTCCCATTCTGTTTCTCCATTAAAGGAATACTGAATTTCAAAAGGAAGTTCAAGTTTTACTGTGGGTTTATCCGCTTGTGTCATCTCCACGCATGAACTTATCTCCACATCTGGCAGATATCCGCTGACAGGAAAATATGCTTTCTTTTCATCATCTTTCATATCTTCATATAAAGGCCCATCCTTTGACAGAGGTTTCTTAACCTGTCCTCCATTCGGCAAAACATCCCTGTTTATCTTCCAAGTAACCACCGGCTTCACCACTATTCCTGTGGAATTAATAGAATAGGTAACCATTTTACCCATAGGCCATATTTGGTCTTTAAGGTCGGCTGTCAAAGTCCACTCGGTTTGGGAGAATTCATCAGTAAACACCACGGTCAGTTCAGCCCCTTCGTGTAATTCTTGGGGAATCATCATGAAAGTATACTCGCCCTCCACAATCGACGTGTTTCCTTCCTGATACATACCACGCCCTTTTCCTGTATCCGTATCCGGTTCTTCATTGGCTGCGTCCGGTTCACTATCATTACCCAATGTCACAACAAACTCTCTCTTTTTATCATCACCTTGGGGAATAGTCCAACCCTCAGCTCCTATCTGATACGTTCCTTCACCATAAACGCCTGAAATGGTGACGCTCTTTATAGTGCCTTTCAACATCTCCTCACCGGTCTTTATGGTGACAGCGGTCAGTGCGTGGCTGAATGTCAAATGCGCACATTGAGAACCGTCCCCCGCATAGGTATCATGTGCGGTCATCAGGTCAATCTGCTTCGTTACGTCACTGGGCACTGTATAAGCCAATACAGGTCTATTGTCCTCCCCTACAGAATAAGAGAAGGAAAGTTCCTGTTCACCGGCCGGCGCATTCTCATCTCCTTCGCCAGCCGGCTCTTCTGCCGGAGGAAGGACGGGTGATGATTTGCCTATCCGGGGAGAGTAGGCATAAAAGGCTATTTGGCCTTTGCCGGGCCACTGCCACAATGTTTCAGTCTGCGGCATCCATACGCCGTTAGTGCCCTTCTTCACCTCCATATTTTCATAAGAGGTCTTTTCCGTACCGCCTTCCGTCCATGACGCGCCCTCGGTTCCGAAGGCGAAAAGGCCGAAAGTGCCAGGAAAATTCTGAGTATCCACCGGAGTGCCACGACTTATTACGCCGGAAGCCGCCGTATCAGCGGCGGCTTCCGAAATTTCAGTAACAAGATACAATGGCTTTCCTCCATCGGAACGGGTCATTCGCTTTATGCTGATATCGCTTTGCCCTGCGGCGGAACATGCAGCCTGTCCGCCGGTCCAACTGGCCGGCACTTCCACCTCGAACGTCAGGTAGGGGGAGATTCCCTGCCCGTACTTGTCGAACGTATCGTCCACGCAAGACGACAGGACACAAGCAGCAGCGCATATCCACCCACCGATAGTGCGGAAGGATGCCGGACGAAATATAGAGAAAGTTCTCATCATGGTCTGTTATGTTGGTTCTTGTTGTTGGTATTCTTATTTCATGGATGGTGATTCAACATCTTCCGCCTCTGTCCACTCTTCTACCTCCACAGTAAAGGAAATAGGCTCTTGTACTACCGGATGACCTGGCTCAATATCTGGGGTTTCTTTCCCTCCATCCGGTAATTCAGGGTCTGTAGGAGGAAGAATACCACCACCACTGCCATTATAAAAGAAATCAAGCTTATAGATGTATTTCTTACCCGACTTCCATTTGTCATCTGGCGCTGTAATAGGAACACAAGTATATCCGTATGCGTCTTCATCATATGCACCACCTTCAGGTTGGGGATATAACTGATGATGATGATATGATTGGTCATTGGCATCCTGAACAAAAGCATCATCAGTAGCGCCATGATTAATGTATGATCCTTTATGATGTGATTCTATACGGCATAACATTACTATATAGACCCCCTTATTGTCCATATCCTCATTCAATGCTACAATATCCTGTGGAAGCATCATCAGGCTATTTCCTTTTTTCGCTCCTTTTTCTTCATTGGTATACTCAGCCAGCAATCCTTGGTAAGTATCTGATAATTGTATTGCATCTGAAAATGATTCGCCATAAAGCAATTTTGAGGGGTTGCTGTCAAATTTCCAGCTCATGTAATTGTTTTCCGATGCTTTTGAATCATACCACAAACTACCTTCACTGTTCAAGTTTGCAATCCAAGCACTTTTTATTTTCACATGCTTGTTACCATCTCCACATTTAGCTCTTACTTCCACTTGCGACAACGCATGATGGAACTTCAACGGTACTGCTCCACTCGTTTTTTTAGATTTTGTATATGCTACAACTAAATCCTTCTGCTCAGAGGGCTCTTTATCGGGAGAAAAGTGTGAAAAATGCAAAGTACCACCATCATGCGTAGGTTCTCCAACCTTATCAGGGCCATAGGCCCAGAATTCTATTTCCTCTACTTTATCAGGCCACATGATTTCACTTTCCAATTTATATATGCCTGTTGAATTATCTTCACTTGCTTTTATTGCCAATTTATGGTCTATAAATGGAGTGTCACCTTTCGGAACCATTTCAGCATGCACACGAAAACTTTCCAAATCGGCCACTCCATTTATCACCTGGGCGCGTGACGCCCCCACCTTGGTAGTAAACGTAATCTTCTCGCCCTGATAAGCCTCTTTCAACTCGTCGTTTGAACAAGAGACAAATGTCATGGAGAGCATCGCAACCATTCCTGCTAATTTAATCTTTTTGCTCATAATCTGTTGTTTTTTTGTTTATTGTTTTGCTTTAATTCATTCCAAGCTCTATCGTTATCTCCTCCCAACCCGAGATGGACGGGGACATTCCCTCTCCACCGCCCGAAGGAAGATTAATTTCGGCATCTATCACAACATGGATGGGTCCGGCATAGGAAGCGTCTTCGCCCACATGTATCTGGTTGGTCACATCAAAATCGTAATATGTCTTGCCGGAAGTATAAACGGACAGAAAGTGTTGCCCCGTCTGCATCGGGCAATGGCCGAACACTTGGAAACGGGCCTCCAGCGTGTGATCGTCCGTGCGACGCAACGCAAACGGAACGGTAGCCGACATTCCCGAAGGCGCATTGTCCGCCAGGCGGAGTCCTTCCGCCATGCCGGTCAACGCCGCACTGACGCCCACCGCATTGGACATATTCTTGACATTGCGCAACTCCACCGTGCATTCCACCGCCATACGTGCCGGAGACAGGGTAACCGACTGTCCGGACACGCCCGCCTGCACCTCCAGGTATTCGCACCGTCCGCCCCACACATCGCCCACGGTTCCACGCACAGGGGCTTCACCGGTATCTCCCGGCCGGGGCGGCGCTCCCAGCGCCCCACGATCCATCGGTTCCAGAAGCGACTGCTCCAACGACACAATCTCGTAGCCGGCATAAGTATCTCCGCGCTCGTCCATTCTCTCTATGTCGTTATTGTGAAACAAAATTTTGTACTCGCCTGCGGGAACACGCACCTTTCCTCCCTTTATCAGACCGCGTCCGGTCTCTCCCTTACGGGCCGGAGAGAATTCGCACCGGTAGCATTGCCTGCCATCCTCCACCCGGAAGAACTGCACCACCATGGCTACAGGATCGGCATCGGGCGCATGGCTCCAGTCGAACACCACATCCACGTCCACCATGTGCGAATGGTTCATGCACAGTTCCTTGTGATCGCACGAACATATCCCCAGCATACATGCCACCATTATAATAAGGTGTTTCATCGATCACCTCCTTTCCGCACGCTGCGTCCACCGATGTACCACACCAGCGACACTTCCGCCCGGGTGGGGCCGAACCATTCCTTACGGTGGGTGGAATCCCACACATAGCAGTCGTCCTCAGGACGATATTTCATATAATCGCCTTGCAGATAGCCCACTCCCAATGTGAAGTCGATATTGAAATGACGCCCCACAGGCAGTGAATACCCGTAGGACACGCCTGCCGCCCAGCTCCAGCGGTCTCCCATATAGCCGCGGCCGCCCCATTCCACATCATAGGTCAGCATCTGCCCGTATACCCCCACATGGTGTCCACACATCAGCGAACGAGATGTACGACGGGGGGAGAACCAGCGGCGCACCTCCACATCACCGCCATATACACGCCAAAAGCGGTGAGAGGTATTCCGGCTCCACCAGGCATACATCCAGTCAGCTCCCACAGACCAGCCGAATCCCAAAGATACCTCCAGCCCGATATTGGGCACGGCAACCGCATCATAAAGCATGTTGGTTTTTAACAAGACAACAGATTTCCGGTCCTCATTGCCACCCATCTCAGAAGAGGAAAGACGGGGTTGTCCGGATTGCCTTGGCATACATACAGAATCAAGACCCATACATCCATCATGGGCCGACATATTAAACCAGAGAAATAGCATCAAATGACACACAGCAAGCGTCCTTTGCACAGAATTCATAAGACTAATTTAATTAGCGTTAAACAGTGTTGTGCTTTTTTATGCAAAGGAAAATAAATAGAAAATATAAAGCAAGTATTTTAACCATTTTTTATTTTACTTCCGCTCATTCCATCTGCTCCTTCGGCCAGTTCACCAGATACAGGATTTCCGTAGCACGAGTGAAAGCCGTATACAGCCAACGGAAATAATCCGGAGTCAGCATATCCTCCGTCATATATCCCTGATCCAAAAAGACCCGTTTCCACTGGCCACCCTGTGCTTTGTGGCAAGTAACAGCATACGCATATTTCACTTGCAGAGCATTGTAATGAGGGTCAGCCTTCATTTTCTTCATCCGCTCACGCTTCACGGCAATATCGGCATAATCCTCCAATACCGAATAAAACAGTTTGTCGTTCAATTCCTTGGGCAATGCAGGCGTGTCGGTGTGCAAGGTATCCAACAACAGTTTCACCTCCAGTTCCATATCATCATAGTCGGGAAAAGCCAGCACCACATCGGCAAAACGAAAGCCGTACGCCTCGCGCGTACGGCGCACCCTGCGCACCACCGCTATGTCGCCATTGGCTATGAAATCCATCTCCTTGCAGCCCTCCGTCCAAAAATAATTGTTCTTCGCCACCATCAGCAGGTCGCCGCTGTTCAGTTCATCCTCACGATACAGAATGGTGTTCCTTATACCTCTATTATATATATTCGCCCGCTTATTGGAACGACAAACCACAATCGTTTCATCCATACCCGTCTGGCCGTAACAATCATTAATCACCTCGATCAACTCGCTACCGGAAACGGTCCGGATATCCGGAAACCCTTCCACACGGACAGAAGGCAAAGTAAAAAAATCCTCCTCGGAAATGTAACGTCGCAGTTCCGTCGCATTCCAAAGAATGCCCGAGCCATGCATCTGGCGGACTACCTCGGTGAGCTGTGCCTCATATACTTCCATGCCATACCCGCGTAACTTATCGGCCGAAAGAGCCGGACTCTCCTCCTCTCCCACCGGAGGAAGCTGCGCCGTATCTCCTATCAGCATCAGACGGCAACCTGTTCCGGCATATACATATTGAATCAAGTCGTCCAGCAAACGCCCTGTACCAAAGACCGCCCCCGCCAATCCGTCATTAGCGATCATCGACGCCTCATCCACAATAAACAAAGTATGCTGATGCAGGTTATCATCCAAAGAAAAGTTGTCCAGGTCATTTGAAAAGTTGCGCTGGCGGTAAATCTTCTTATGGATAGTATAAGCCGGATGCTGTGCATAATGTGAAAAGACTTTAGCCGCCCTTCCCGTCGGAGCAAGCAGAACACACTTTTGCTGTAACTGGTCCAAGGTCTTCACCAATGCTCCGATAAGGGATGTTTTACCCGTACCGGCATATCCCTTTAAGAGAAAAACCGAGTCCGATTGGCGGGAAAAGAGAAAATCTGCTAAAAATTTAACAGCTTTTTCTTGTTCTAAAGTTGGTTTATATAGAAAATTTCCCTTAATTTGCTGCACTAAATAACTATTAATCATAATTGCGTAATAAAAAGTTCCTTGAACTGTGCGTTATTAGATTTATTTGTTTTATTTTTGCGATGCGAATATAAACTAAAAAAAACACATATTTATCATGAAAACAGTTATTAATATTGTATTGGCTGCTTGCGTTATCGGTTTGATATACGTTTGCTACGGCAGTATCATGGGACCGATCAACTTCGATGACGCTAAAAAGACTAGAGAGAAACAAGTTATTGCACGCTTAATTGACATCCGTAAGGCACAGTTGGAATACCGTAACCTGCACAATGGACGATATACTGCAAGCTTCGACACCTTGATTGATTTCGTCAAAACTGCAAAACTTCCGTTTGTAAAGAAAGAAGGAGTTTTGTCTGATACACAACTGGAAGCCGGTATGACTGAAAAGAAAGCGATGGCAATCATCAACAAAGCCAAAAAGACCGGTAACTGGAAAGAAGTTGAAAAAGAAGGTTTGATGAACTTCAAACGTGATACTTTATGGGTTGCCGTAACAGATACAATCTATGCTCCGGGCTTCAATGCAGACTCTTTGAGATATGTTCCCTTCGGAAACGGCGTACAATTTGAGATGGTTACCCGCAGCGATACTACCAAATCGGGTGCTCCTTTGAACTTGTTCCAAGCTCAAACTCCGTATGAAACATATTTGGGCGGCTTGAATACTCAAGAATTGGCTAACCTTAAAGACCTTCAGACCAAATTGGGTAAATATTGCGGTTTAAGAGTGGGTGATATCGAACAGCCTAACAATAACGCAGGTAACTGGGAATAAGAATGACTGAACGTATCGATTTTACAAAATCGGAACAATATACATTATCCATCCGCCTCAGTGCGGATGGATTTTCTTTTTCTATCTATAACCCACTGACAGATAATGATTTCTGCTTTGTTCCGCATCCGGTCAACACCGGATATTCCATGACGGCCAATCTGAAAGATATGCTGACTAAAACAGAAGCGCTGAAGTATCCGTATAAACGGGTTAACATCTTGTATGACTCCCCCCGTTTCACCCCTGTTCCTTTGGAATTATTCGAAGACGAACAGATGGATACAATTTTCTATCATAATTTTCCTAAAGCTAAAGGAAATAACGAGATTGTACTTTGCAATGTCCTGGGAAGAAGCAATGTGGTAATACTTTTTGCTATGGACAAACATACCCATTTGTTACTGACTGAACATTTTCCTACAGCTCGTTTCTTCTCCACCGCCAGCCCGCTGACTGAATATTTCGCCCGGAAAAGCCGGTTGGGTAACAGCCGGAAACTATATACATACATACGCGAGCAACAAATGGAAGTTTTTTGTTTTGATAAGGGCAACTTATTACTGATCAACTCATTTCCATGCAAACAAACCACAGACCGTGTGTATTACCTATTATATGTATGGCAACAATTAAATTATAGTCAGGAAAGAGACGAGCTGCACTTGACAGGAATATTAAAGGACAAAGAAGAATTACTGAAAGAGTTGCGCAATTATCTGCGCCAGGTATTCGTCATCAGCCCCAAAGCGGAATTCAACCGCTCCAAGATAAGTAAAATAGAAGAGATACCTTTTGACATGCAAACCTTATTATTATGCGAGTAATCAGCGGTATATACAAACGGCGCCGTTTCGATGTGCCTCATACATTCAAGGCACGTCCGACAACGGATTTCGCCAAAGAGAACCTTTTCAATGTATTAAGTAACAATTATTTTGACTTCGAGGACGGAGTTACAGCCTTGGACCTTTTCGCCGGTACGGGCAGCATCAGTATAGAACTGGTTTCACGCGGTTGTGACCGGGTTATTTCAGTAGAAAAAGATCCCCAGCACCTTTCTTTCATCTCACAGGTGATGCGTGAAGTGAAGACTGACAAATGTTTTCCTATCCGTGCTGATGTCTTTAGATTTATAGACAAATGCAGCGAGCAATTTGATTTCATCTTCGCCGACCCTCCATACGCCTTGAAAGAGTTGGAAAGCATCCCCACCCGTATTTTCGAAAGCGGGATTTTAAAGGAAGACGGATTACTGGTACTGGAACATGGCAAAGAGAATCATTTTGAGGATGCCCCCCATTTTATTGAGCGCCGTGCATATGGCAGTGTGAACTTCTCTTTCTTCAAAGCAACGGTGCCAGCAACCGGACAATAGATTCTTGTGCTTTTTGATACCAAGGACGCTTTATCCATGTTTTTCTCTGCAACAGGATGGCGTCCTTCTGGTCTTGCAGGAAAATACCTTTCAACAGCAATGCTGAGGACGGATCATACATAAAGGCATTCACCTCAAAATTATGCTCAAAGCTACGGAAGTCCATATTTGTAGAACCTACCGTAGAAAGAGTATCATCACTGACCATCAGCTTGGAATGCAAAAAACCTTTCTGATAAAGGTAAATCCTGACACCCGCACGCATGATATCATCCAAATAAGATAACGAACCTAAATGTGTTATCCATGTATCGGCACGTGCCGGTATCATAATGCGAACATCCACGCCTGCCAAAGCTGCCGTTTTCAATGCCATCAGAATAGGTTCGGTAGGCAACAAGTAAGGTGTTTGTATATAAAAATACTTTCGGGAGCTGCTGATAGCTATCAGTAGCCCTTGCATAATATCCCGCCATTCGCCTACAGGATCGGAAGTGACAATCTGTATCAGAGCCTTTCCAAAGATTCCGACTTCGGGGAAATAACGGGAGGAAGTGATAAGGGTACGGTCTACTACATACCAATCGGTCAAAAAAGCAGTCTGTAACCCATATACCGCTTTTCCTTCTATTTTAATGTGAGTATCCCGCCATATCCCCCATGGAAAGCCTTTCATATAGCGCAAAGCAATGTTCATCCCTCCCGTATAAGCCACACGACCGTCGATTACTACTATTTTACGGTGATTACGATAATTTACCTTACTGGTAAATAAAGGAAAACGGACTTTCAAAAAACTGCGTGCCTCAATACCTGCTCCCCGCATTTCATCAAAAAAAGCATGGGGAACTTTCCAGCAGCCCACATCGTCATATAGCAAACGCACTTCTACTCCCTGCCGCGCTTTATCTATCAACAAATCGCGCAGCAACCTGCCTGCCGGATCATCCTCAAAAATATAAAACTGCAAATGGATGTGATGCTTTGCCTTACTGATTTCTTTCATCAATGAATACAGCATGGAATAACCATCCGTAAAAACTTCCGTCGCATTTCCTTCAAAGGGCAAAGCATTATTCACTTTCCGGAAAAAACGCATCAACTGGTGCTGTTCATCAGGACACTTAAACGCCTTTTGCGCCTGATATTCTGCCATGGGACGTTTTATGAGACGGGTGAACCCTTTCTTGCTGATCAATTTCTCCTTACGTGTGCTTCTGCCGAAAAAGAAATAGAACACAAGCCCCACAATGGGCAGGAAAAAGAGCACAAGTACCCATGCCATTGTTTTAACGGGATTACGATTATCAAGTATCACTATAAAGATAGTTCCGATGATAATCACAAAATAAAGCACGTTAAAAGCAACAGCAAAGATTTCATTAAAGATACTCCACTCTACCATATAATTCCAGTAATTTACTTATAAGCAAACTTATAAAAAAAATCCCAACCTATAACAATATAGATTGGGAAAAGATTAAGATATAGTTTCATTTAAAAAGGACGCCGGCCATGTCTTCCCGGACCGGGACCAAAACCGGGACCGCCGAATCCCCTATGGCTATTCATCATCTTGTCACGGGCGGCTTTACTTCCAAAAATATTCAGACGATAGATAAAATGTACCATACAATAACTGTTGATACTGTTGTATTCGGTAACCGAACGTACATCCGCTGTCAAAGAACGGCTGATATTGCTCTGTTGTTTTAAGATGTCGTACATTTCAAAACTAACAGTTGCAGCTCCTTTCAATAGACTTTGTGCTATTTGGGCATTCCAAATCAGTTCATTATTGTTCAAACTGGCATCATCATATCCTCTACGGGACTGGTTGGTGATATTAGTAGACAATGTCATCTGCCATGGTAAAGTGACATTGGTACTCGCTCCATATGAGAATGTATAAGGATTCTGGTTCTTTTCAGGACGCAGCTTGCTACGTTCCGCTGTATACTCAATAGAACCATTCAATGAAAATTCAAACCAGTCATTCCGATAGGACCCATTCAGATTCTCCGCCAAAGTCAAACCGGTAGTCGTATTCTTATCATCATGCAATGTTTCCTTATTGTATAAGAACGCTACCTGATTCCGGTAGCTCACACGAGAAAAAGAATTTATAGTAAACTTTTTATTCTTCAAAGCCGAATTAAAACCGAACAATCCAAACGCATTCCAGTTTCCATTGATATTCTGAGGAGTTGAAGTAGTACCACCCGTATTCTCATCATATACCGTACTATTACTGATACTATTCTGAGTAGCAGTGAAATTTACATGAGTCATTATGCCACGCTGCTTCTCGGCATTATAAGTGTTATAAAACAAACGCATGGTATGGGCAAACGAAGGCTTCAAACCTGGATTACCCACACGGATATTCAACGGATTGGAATTATCGACAATCGGCAACAGGTTTTCCATACTAGGCTGGCTACTACGCCCACGATAAGTGATACGCAACTGACTTACTTTGGAGAAGCGATAACGAAAATCCAGATTCGGAGCAAAATTGAATACCGTTCTTGTGGTATCAGTCATGTAATCTCCCTTCTTATAGGACAATTTCGTATTTTGAGGCTGTAAGGACATGCCGGCACTCAACTGATATTTCTCCCGGATAAATCGTAGTCCCAAAGAAATATCATGATTAAAGTATTTATATTCAGCATCCTTACTCAAGCTATCCACATAAGCAGTTTCATAGTTTTCGGGTAATCCGTCATTTATATCCCAAGGATACCCCAAATCGTATGTCGATTTATCACTCTTGCTATTCTTATATTGGAATCTATAACTAAATTGCAGGAAAGTAGCCCGTGCTATAGGTTCGCTATAAGTAAACTGTGCTGTATAATTATAATTTTTAGTAGGCATCGTAATGTATTGATTACGATGTTCTATAGAATCCCCTCCTAAATAGTTCTTTATCTGATAATAACGGGTTTCCGATTGAGCATACTGATCGCTGTCATCATCTCCATATCCAAATGAACCACGGAATGTAATGTTACGTCCCTCATTATTCAGTTTCCGGTTCAGCTGCAATGTTGCATTAGCCGACAAACTATTTGATTTGGACAGATTATGTTCATTGGTAGCATTAATACGAGTATCCCTTAACGGATCATCAGACTCTATATTGTCAAAGTTCAAATAATCATTGGGATTTACCACATACTGATAAGGATCCTCATTAAAAGTACCTGACTCTGCAACTGAAGCTCCCCTTGTCTTGTCATAAGAAACATTCGGCCGGAAAATAATATTGGTCATTGAATCGGGACGCCATTCCATACGGAAATCTGCCTTGAAACCTGTTTCCTTATTACTATTGGCTTTGTTTGAATTGGAATAAGAATCCCCCGACTGCAAAAAACGCTGTGAAGATCCGACTGTTACTACATCTGCATCACGATAGTTGTAACGCATACTACCTCCCAATTCCAGTTTTTCTGTTTCTGTAGCAAAATTCGCTCCTAGCATTTTAGTCGCGTTCAATCCATTGTTACGCCTCCAACGAGGTCCTCCTCCCGAAAATCCCTGATCATTCACATTATTGGCGGAACCAATAATAGAAACCTGAGTTTTATCATAAAAACGGTTAATCATAGCTCTTCCTGTATAACGGTCTTCCGTTCCGGCGCCTAAATCCACGTTTCCAAACCAGCCTTGATTCATCCCCTTCTTCACCGTCAAATCGAGCACTGTTTCCTCCTCACCATCATCAATACCCGTAATGCGTGCCAAATCGGATTTCTTATCATAGGTTTTCAGTTTTTCCACCATATCGACTGGCAAGTTCTTCAAACCGGTCTTCACATCACCGCCAAAAAACTCTTTGCCATCTACCATAAGTTTCTTGATTTCCTTGCCGTTCATCTTTATGTTTCCGTCTTCATCTATTTCTGCTCCCGGAAGTTTTTTCACCAATTCTTCCAACATCGCCCCCTCAGGAGTACGATAAGCAGAAGCGTTATAGCCAATAGTATCTTCTGAAATGGTTACCTGCGGAGCCTCGGCTACAATAACCGCCTCACCCAACATGATAGCATCGGTGGGTAAAGTGACTGTTCCAATATTAACACTCGGTTTACCAGCTGTCAGCTGCAAAGATTTTTCCTGAGTAAGGTAACCTACAAATGAAATTTTAAGTACATATTTCCCCGGGCGGGCAGCAATAGAGAATACTCCGTTGTTATTGGTAACATTTCCTACCACCATTGTACTATCGGGTAGAGAAAGTAACTGTACGGTAGCTTGTCCAACCGGGCTTTTATCATCACCATCAATCACAGATCCCGTCACGGTTATGCGCTTGCCACTTTGCGCCCAAGAGAGAGTTGCACAGGTACATACCAGTAACAACAATAATACTAACTTCTTCATTTTTTCTTTTTCCTTGAAATTTTAATGCCTAATGTCCTTTGGACACTCTTGTCGACAAAAGGTTTAACGGAAAAATGTATTTATTTCTTAAACAATCGGTCAACCCGGCTTTTTTGTACACCAAATTCCAGACAAATAACATTAAAAACCATATAAACTATAGCAATGGAATTATCCGCTTCTTCCAGATTTCCATTATATACTCCTCTGACCAACATTACAATATAATAAATGCCCAACAAATAAATAGCATAACAAATAGCCTTGATACGTATTCGGGAAATCTTCTCATTCTCATCCTTCACTTTTGCCAAGAAGATCATAAACAAAGAAAACCAGATAAGTAACTTGATAGAAGCCTTTGTAAACAACAGGTTACTATCGTTTATCATGCCAAACATAAACATGAACAACGGTACGAAAACAGACAACAACAGAACAACATATCCCATCGTCCTACAATAAACCGGTAAAATTCCTTTCATTATTTTATATTTTAACGTACAAAAGTAATTATTTGTAAGCAAAGAACGGTCATCTTTTTGCTTTTTTACCTAAATTTGCAGGCAAATAATAGAAAATATGAGTAAACAAGAAGTTATTATCTGCCATAACTTAGAAGAAAATCTCAATAAGGCAATAAACCAATGCCCACATGACAAATTATTTGTCTTGGCTGACGAACATACACGTGAACTTTGCATTCCTGTTTTATCAGAATTTGATTGTATTAAAAATGCCCATTTTATTTATATAGGGGCTGAAGATGTGCACAAAAACTTGGAAACACTGGCATATGTATGGAAAGAGTTGGGAGATAAAGGTGCAAGCCGTCATTCGCTACTTATCAATTTAGGTGGAGGGATGGTTACAGATTTAGGAGGATTCGCCGCATCAACTTTCAAACGAGGGATCAAATATATTAATATTCCTACCACACTGCTGGCTATGGTTGATGCATCTGTAGGAGGCAAGACCGGAATCAATTTCAACGGATTAAAGAATGAGATCGGAGTCTTCTCTCCTGCCGAAAGTGTATTGATTGACGCTAATTTTCTAAAATCACTGGATATTCGCAATCTATTGTCCGGATACGCTGAAATGTTGAAACATGGTCTTATCAGCACCCATGATCATTGGATAGAATTGTTGAAATTTGACTTCAACAATATAGATTACAAGGTCTTACAGACTTTAGTCGGAAAATCTGTACAGATTAAAGAAGATATAGTGGAACAGGATCCTTTTGAAAGAGGAATCCGCAAAGCTTTAAATCTGGGACACACCGTAGGGCATGCTTTTGAAAGTCTGGCATTAGAAACACAGCATCCGATATTACATGGTTACGCTGTGGCATGGGGAATAGTTTGTGAACTTTATTTCTCCCATATCAAAACTGGTTTTCCTAAAGACAAGCTACGTCAGACCATCCTGTTCGTCAAAGAACATTATGGAGTTATGCCTTTTAATTGCAAACAATATGAACGCCTCTATGAATTCATGAAACATGATAAGAAAAACTCAGCAGGCATTATCAATTTCACCCTATTAACTGAAATAGGAAATATACAGATTAATCAATCGGCAAGTAAAGACGAAATTTTTGAAATGCTGGATTTTTATCATGAATCCATGGGTTGCTGATCTCCCTTCAAACAGATGGAAAGGATTATACAAACTTTCCATCTGTCCGATACAATAAAAACATCTTTTATTTATTCCCAATTATAATCGATCAAACTTTTAACAATCAAGCAATTAGAGTATTTATAATACATTAGTTAAAAAACAGGACAATCATTTAAAAAAGACAAATATAAAGCACCTTTTTTCCGTAAAATTGTTCCTAAATACCATTGATCAACTTTTCAATGCTTCAGAAACCCTATTTTTGCATTATATAATTGGTTGGTATAAATGTTATATAAGGAATTTGAAAAGAATAGAGAAGATATATTAGAGAATGAATTTTGCATGCAATCTAATGCATCAACATTGCCCATTACAGATTGCCCTTCTTATACCCCTATATGTACTATTGGAATCTGTATACAAGGAAATGCTAAAATAAGAATGGATTCTCAAGAATATACTATACACCCACATGATGTTTTTGTCTTTATGCCGGGACTGCTAGTCTCAGTCATAGAGACAAGTCCTCATTTCACAACAAACTATTTTACACTTTCAAACACATTTTTCTATGATGTAATAAAAACTATCAGGAGTTTTTCTCCTCAATTTTTCTCTTACATGAAATCTCGTTTCCTTTATCCCTTGCCGGAACAAGAGATGCAGTATTTCATGAATTATTATACGTTACTGAAGAGTCGGATCAAACTTCCCAAAAGTTTTTCCAGAGAAGCAATTATAGCTCTGCTAAGAATTATATTCCTAGATTTATATAACGATTTTGAAAATTACATCAATCATAGAAATAATACAAGTACAACACGTAAAGAAGATTTAACGCATAGATTCTATACGCTAATGATGGACAACTACAGAGAGCATAAAGAGGTTATCTTTTATGCCGACAAACTTCATGTTTCTTCCAAATATCTGTCTGAAGTAGTTAAAGAAACCAGTGGAAAATCTCCTAAGGACTGGATTATAGATTATTCATTACTGGAGATAAAAGAATTATTGAAAAACAGTTCTCTTAATATTCAGGAAATAACAATCAGAACCAAGTTCCTGAACCAGTCTGCTTTAGGTCGTTTTTTTAAAAGACACACCAATATGTCTCCCTCTGAATATAGGGAATCGACTTATTAGTTTCATCAATACCTTGCATAAAAAGATGCACTTTTAATGTAAAAAAGTACAGAGAATATTTGCAAATACCAAAAAAAGCCGTACCTTTGCATCCGCAATTCGGGGTGTAGCTCAGCCCGGTTAGAGTACGCGTCTGGGGGTAATGAAATGAGCAAAGATTAGAAACATTACAATACAATATAAATCAAGGAGTTAAGCAAATACTTAACTCCTCATTTTTTACCTGCGAATAAAATTTGATTAAAGTTTTCGGACAAATTGGTGCAAATTCATCCAAAAACTTCTCCCAATCATTCCATTTGTATTTATTTGCCATACAAGGAAGAATAAAAATATCCCTCACCAAGAACTTCCTCCGCCTCCTTACATCCAAGTTCAGCAGCTTCTTGATAAAATTTATAGGCTACTTCCAAATCTACGGTTTCACCATATAAACCTTTATGGTAAATCTCCCCTGTTAAATACAACGCATACGGACTCCTTTTTTCCCTCAAATCAGATAATACACTCAAGGCAGACCGCACACACAATGGTTTTCTTGATTCCCCACCATAAAGAAATAGATTAAAAGCTTCCCACAGTGCATCTTCGTCAACGAATGCAAGTTCCTTAAATCCATCTTTAGAAAATAATGCCGCACACCTAAAAAACTCGGCAGCCTCCAAAGGGTCTTTCTCTAAATCGGGAGCTCCATACTTATAAAGATACGCAAATGTAATGTCTGCTTTACCATGCCCTAAATTCCTTGCTTGGTTTAAATAAAACATTGCTTTATGTGTATTTTGCTCCACGTTTTGCCCTTTCAAATACATCATTCCTAACTTGAAGGCTGCTTCCGGGTCTGTATCCGTATTCTTAATGAGATTAAACAAACCGCTCTTACAATGACCAATTGTAAAGCCATAAGCTTTTGATGTTTCTATTATCATAATTTTATATTTTTAGATTTATACTTTTTAACTCACCACTACATATCTCGTTTAAAACGAAACATAAACATTAAGGCAAAGGAATTGGTCCGTCACGTATTAAATGATTGTTACTAAATAATTTTATTTTTCTCATGCTTTCAATATTCTATTCAGTCGTATAACGAAGAAATTGAAAACCACTTCTGTTAATTTATGGTTAATAAATTCGTATTGGAAGTTAATAAATATCAATACCGAAAACTGAAAACAATCTTAAAATCAAATGAATTGTTATAGGAAGTTTGCAATTTAAAGAATCTTTTGCCTCTCTATTAGAAACAAACCCAATATAACAAACAGGGTAGGACAACTATTGCCCTACCCCTATCTTATACGCTCCGTTAGAAGCCTCATTGTTGTTATCTACTTGTATATTGAATATACCTCAATAGGAACTGTATCTACTATACCATGTTTTACATAGCTTAAAGAAACAAGTTTTTCATCTACAGTTTTCCAATACAAAGAATACTTTCCTTTTTTCACAATGTTATCCTCAACTATCTTTCTTATTTCTTTAGGTGCTTCTATTTGATTGGAATCATTCCACAAAGAACTTCTATATGGATATTTAAAATACAAATAAGAATTTTCTTTTTTATCATAAAGCACAGAACATTCATGCTCTTTTATTTTTAACTTGGGATGAAATGTCATACTAAAGAACACTTTACCATTAACAACTTTCGCAGTCTTCCCACTTGTGCTTGACGGTTCGTATTCTATTTTACCATGTAATTGCTCATTTTGCAGCTTTGCATTCAATACAACTTCATCCTTTTGAATGACTGTAATTTGTTTATTAGTGTCAATAACAGCAATATAAGTATGGAAAGAATGGGGCTGTAAATTAAATGATTTAACCTCACCAGCATTGTCGAAGAACTCCTTAACAACTTGTTGTTTTAGACTGTCTTGTAGGTATTGAACTCCATACAGATAAAGTTCTTCGAGTTTATTTCGGGCTGCATTTTCTGCTTTCTGTTTAGCAACTTTTTCCTCTATCCTTTTACGTCTTTCAAGGGTATCTTTTATTGGATAGACAGATAAACTCCCCGAGCCACTTATATGTAGTTCAATTAGCTTATCCTTTTCAAACGTTTCACTTTGCATCTGCCCATAGTTATCAAGGAAACGACTTAGTTTTGTAGAAGTCATTACAATGGCTTCCGCCATGTTTCCAATTTCAAAGCCTGTATAAACATATCTTCCATTATCCATGCCTTTATAACTGAGGCTTAACGAATATTTTACATAGCCATATCTAAACTCCATTCCATAGGAGTTCTTCTTTTCTGAATAACTAATTTCAAGTGTGTTACCACCGTATATCGGTTTACCCGTATAGGGATTAGGGCACAGATAATCGGGATATTCAAATGCCTTAATAGAAGTGGATTTTTGAGCATAAGCAGAAAGAACCATTATTACGCTCAACAGAAACAGTAAAGTTCTTTTCATAATACTGTGATTTACTTTCCACAGCCCCGACAGGAAAGGTTTATATAAAAAGATAGCGTGAGGCTGTTAGAATTATCTGTTTTAGAGGCTCTGGTAAACCCGTGGTACAAGATAAAACGACACCCCACGCCAAGCTATATATATCATTGATATATACAAGATTAGCATGAGCGTTTGTATCGTCTATCCCTGTACCACATGAAATTTTACCAGAATTTCTAAAACGGGATAAAGCTAAACGCTTCCTTTAATTAATATGTCACCAACAAGTCTTTAACCTGTTAGCGGGACAAATGTAATCAATTTCCAGCGTTCTACAAACGTTTTTCGGGGTGTCATGGAACAAATTTACTCATTTATTGATAGTTCACAAGATTTTAGGGAGAGAACTCCGATGAGGCTTTTGCACATTGGGACATCTAAACTTTGACAGATACCCTTAAACAGCCTCATCATCGTAGCTATAATCCCAAACGCACTTTGCTTATTGATTATATTCCACTTATTTTTAGGTACTGCATGATATTTTCATTACCTGCATTGCAAGCCCTCTATGACGTAATGCCCTGTCATTACATAAGTTTATCATCATACAGTGAAGATTTAAGAGTGTTGCATCCCCTTTACTTACAACCTGTATTCATTCTATCGACCGAGCATAACCACCTCATCACATAAAATTATATAACCTCGTATTAGAGCGTTTAAGCCATTATTACACCCCACCGAATACTTTTATTGTATTTGATAAGTTTTTGGCTGTGCACGACCAATAGACACCTCATTTAAAAGATAAGGCTTGATAATCACCCGAAGAGTAAACTTAGGAAAGTGGAGTTTACACCCTTTGATGATTACCAAGCCTTATTTTATTAGGAAGAGGATTAACAGGCAGTACTAAATATCCGATGTTCCTCTGCAATACTCATACCGTCTGCCGACTGTTCTAACAACCAAACGAGATACTTTTCTATTTTGCCTGTTAGTTCTTCCATTAGGCTGGAGGTCTTGAAGTGTTCTTTTTGCCACTTTATTGCCTCTTGGATTCTTTTTTGGAATTGAGTATGCAGAATCCTATCTTCGGGCAGACGATTTTTTCGATTCTTAAATAGGATATATTTCATATAATAAGACAAGTTTTGTCCCTCGTTTGCAATACAAATACACCATTTATCAAAGTCTTTGGCACTCTTTAAAGTGTCAAACTCTACATCCCAGCAATCATCAGGTAGCTTATCTATATCTTCGTAATATCCAAACCACTCTGCTACTAACTTCCAAAATACATATTTATCCCATAGTTCATTAGCCGTAATACCTTTTCCAAACAGCTCAAACAATTCATCTATTCCAAGTGTCATTTCATACCTTAACAAGTAGTTCGACAGGCTATTTCTACCCACTTTGGGTAACTCTCTCTTCTTTTTAGCCTCCGACATCTTATCATAAAACTTTATCCGTGTACCTTCATAGTCAAAATATGCAGTTCCACTTCTCTCACCACTCCACTGGTTAGGAATAAATTTCTTTATTCCGCTTAACTTCCTCAAATAAGATATAGGAGGTTGAGACATTTCAAAATTATGGGCAAACTCCAAAGACTCCACCTCTGCATTATACATTGGTACGCCCAGTTCTTCGCTCAACATCATAATACATCGTTCTGCATCCTTCAATGACATAGTACGTGTATTATGCCCCCATAAGCATTTAGGAAGACTGCCCTCAAATGATACATACGTTTCAGTGGCTATAACTTTACGTCCACGCCATTTTCCACTACCACCTGTATCATCACCCCTATATTGAGATAATGCTAAACGAGCCACAACATCCTGCCACCTATAATTAGATGGCAGTGCCCATGCGCATAGCTTTAATTTGATTTTATCATACATGGCTATGAATTAAAATGTATTTAGAATGTTATACAAAATTGAGTTTATTAATTATTTACGAAGACGTGCAGCAAATCCCAACTCCATACTTTCAATGAATTCCTGCTTAGTTTCTTGCCTTTTAGCCATCATCCACGCTATTATTTCATCACGCCTAAATCTTAGTATTCGCCCACTTTCCGCACGATAACAAGGTATCTCCTTATGACTTGTCAACTTATAAATTGTATGTTTGGACTGCCCAATCAACTCACTACAAATATCAATGCCGAATACCTCCGGATAATCTTCCATCCGTTTTAGAGGTCTATTGTTCTTCTGTTTTTCGCCTTTACCCTCTGACGGTACTGTTCCCAGCATAGTACAAATTATTTCCCGTAACGACCTTATTTGAGCCAAAACATAATATTCCCACTCGTTTCTTAAAAACTCCATATCATTATACAACCATGCGCTTTCCACAGAATCACGATGATGTTCATTAATGAAACCGTACTTTGCTATTGCACCATACAGGAAATCTTTTGCTAAAATAATTTTTCCCTCTTTCTGCAAGTAGGCTTCTTCATTATAGATATCATCCAACTCTTGACTACTCATTTTTAATTCTCCCTGAACTACAGACTTTACCTTTACTTCATAAGTAGAAATAAAATATTTGCTTTTCCACATAATAATAGCTGCATCAACAACCTTTAATGCCTGTCGGAGTTTTCCTTTATCCCCATCCGTCAACCGCTTCACATAGACAAACAACCAACTTTCACGGACTGCTGCTTCCCCTCTGAGCGACTTGTTTATCAAGTCGCCCAAAGGCATTCCATAATGAATAAACATACCTATAATATTTTTACGACTTTATCCAAAACACTTGTAGAGAAACTGGCAAGATATGTAGCCGTTGTCGTAAGATTACTATGTCCCAGGGCTTGGCTTATTATTTCACGGGGAATATCATTGCCTTGCAAAGTCATGGCCATTGTGTGTCGTGCTGTGTAAGTTGTCAAGTTCAATGAAATTCCTAAAGTCTTACCCATTTTTTTCAAATTGGCATTAATACGTTTGTATCGGCAACGCACATGCTCATACAGTTGTTCGCCATCATACTCTTTAGTAATAATAGGAAGTAAATACTTGCCTGTTTGAGGTGTGTTTGCCTTAAACCATTCCAATAGCTCCTCTATGGCAGGAATAACGAATATTTTTATCGGTTTTACATTCTTGGCATTTTTTGTCTTTTGCCGTTTATACACGATATGCGTTCCTGTTGCCAACACTTCAAGATTGTCTGTTGTCAGGTTTGCCATATCAACAAAACTCATACCTAAACAATAATAAGAAAATAGGTATATCCGACGGGCACGCTCCAATACAAAATTTTGTTGAGGCGAGTTCTTTATCAACTCCAATTCTGTTGGCAGTAAATAGCGTTTTGCCGTTTCCTCCGCCAGCTTGTTGATTTCAAAACCACCTTTGCCAAACGGATAAGTGTTGTTTGAGGCTGCTTTTTCTTTAATGGCTTTATTGATTACTGCACGCAATGTTTTTAAAGTGTGCATACGGGTGTTTCCACAACAACCATTCTTTTCCATAGCCATATTTAAGCGATTGATGTATTTCACGTCTATTTCTGAAAACAAACGTTCTTTTGCCTTAGAGTCATATTTGCAAAACAGGTGCAAGTCACGCTCATAAACCTTTCCATTACCGATGTGACCTGTAGACTTTAAATCCTCCACCTGCTTCACCCAATAATCATAGATTTTTCCTTGTCTCGAAATTCCCAAAAATTCTTCTTCAAATTGGTTTAGTGTCCAATCCACCTGTGCTTTCATAAACTTATTCACCACTTCATTTTTACGTTCCTCGCAACTAATCAACCAGTTGTTATACGACTCATAGTTGGGGTTCACTCGTTTGTCCCTTTTAAATCGGTCCGCATTTGTATCCCACTCATTTTCAAAGGCGGACAATTTTAAATCAATGTATTTTAGTTTACCTCTTTTAGTGATGCGTAAACAAACAGGGTTACTCCCATCTTTTCTTTTGTTACTCGTGTGGAGTACAATACGAAACTTTGCCATAATCTTCTTTCTTTTTTTAATTAATAATACAGTTCTCTATGAGTGCAACGTAAAAATTCAATCCACGATTAAATTTTTGACGAGTAAAATTAACCTATTAAGATTTATTAACAATGAACACACGGAAAGTTTCTTTCAATATACGTCAACCCCATACTAATAATGAGAAATGTAGTAGCAAGATATATTCCTATTTTGTATCTATCTTCGATTAAAGTTTGATTAAAGTTTTAGGGTAAAATAATCCTATTCCATACAAAAGACGATAGACTAAATACAAATAGCCGAACAGAACAAAAGCCTTAAGCAATTAAAGTATTGTTTAGAAACAATTCTAAATAGCAGTAAGTAAAGCCATCATAAAACACTAATAATAAAGACCATACAAAACATACCATAGAATACAACAAATAAAAAGCAATCAATTTATTTGCAGATTAAAAATAAAGCACTACCTTTGCATCCGCAATTCGGGGTGTAGCTCAGCCCGGTTAGAGTACGCGTCTGGGGGGCGTGTGGTCGCTGGTTCGAATCCAGTCACCCCGACAAGCTGAGCATGAAGGAGTTTAGTGAAAACTAACTCCTTCTTTTTATTATACTACCCAACATTGATCTTACCTTACCGAAACCAATATTCGGGGCCCAGCGGAAATTTCGCATCATCAGATAAATAAAAGGGGCAGTTCTTATGTGTCTCTCTCGTATTCGTTATACAGAAATAACATTAATGAAAATATAACAAATAAAGCTGTTAAAGAACTCATCAACCAAAAACCTTTTTCATACCTTTGCTCTACAAATTTCATGAAGATGTCCGAACGCAAAATAATACAAATTATCAATATCAAGTAGCCTTTTATATACATGTCTTAAAATCAGTGTGTTATATGTAGCCTAAAAGTGCAAGTATAGTAAATAGAGACCTCCGTCCACTATTATGATAAAAATATATTGTAATTGATTGGATATTAAATCATTGTTATAATAATGATAATGCTTAATTAAGTAGTAATAGTAGAAATGAAGTTGTTTGGTATATTGATTTTTAGTAAATAGTAAAAGCCAAGTATATAACTTATATACTTGGCTTTATAAATTACTATATTATTCTATTTCTGCTTTTCCAATATACATATCAGCCCAATAGAAGCGCATATCACTTAAATCTATCATCAAAAATGATAAATTAGAAACTTTATCAGCCCGAACAAATATACCTATTTTATCTTTTTTTTCTGAACTAAATTCTTTAATTTCATAACTTCCATTGGTAATTTTAATCCATTCATTAGAATAACTTGGCTTAATATAATACGTAAATGTATTATCATAAAAGGTTACTTTATGGTCTCCATCATCAGAAGATGTACATACAAATGTTTTATATTTTACATTTTTAGATGCACTATCAACACTACCGAATTCGAAATAGTTTTCATATATCCATACGCCACCGCATAATGCAAAAATCATAATAGAAAGGAGTATTCCTTTCATTGCTGCACGTCTTTGATTATTCATTGGTTTATTGCATTTAGGACAAGTTATTGCCTTATCAGACACATCTGCATTACAATTTGAACATTTAATAAGTGCCATATTAATTATTTTATAAATAAGAAGTATAGTATTATTGTACCAATTAGTATAAAAATTCCCTTAAGAACAACTTCCATGTTATTGTTCCATTCATTTTTCAATCCCTGTTCTGTTTGGTGTCCACAATTAGGGCAGTTAGCTGCATCACGTGAAATCATCTTTTTACATGCTTGACATTCTATTAATAGAGGCTCTTCTTCATTCTTTGTTGAAGTATCACTACTATTTACATTTAATGGGCAACCACATTCAGGACAAGTATTAACTTCTCCAACTTTTTTTCCGCATTCAGGACATTTTTTTTCTTCCATATTAGATATATTTTGAGATTATGGTGCAAATATAATAAATTAATGACATATATGTCATTGTGGGATAAAAAAAACATCAGCTATTTTGCTAAATGATTGAAAAAAATGAAATATTAATAAGTAAAGTAGCTTTAGAGTTGAAGAAATTGCGTGAAATGAATAATTTAACGCAAGAAGATGTGTACAATGATACTAATATACATATTGGAAGGATTGAAAGTGGAAAAAGTAATGTAACAGTTAGCACATTATATACTTTATGTAAATACTTCAATATTACAATGCAACATTTTTTTGATGATATTGGATTATAATATTCAATGTAACCCGCCACTCAAATTAAATAAAATATAGAATGAACCTATCTACTATAATACGGTTATGTATAAAAATTTTCTATATATTTTTTGGAGTAAATATTGAACCTATCTACTACTTATCATAGTAAGATATATGAATATATGAACGAAATAACAAAGAAGAAGATTAGTTTGAAGTTGCGAGGTAAAAAGAAGACTGCAACACACATAAAGCATATAAAGCAATCACTAATTGGAAGAAAGCTAAGTAAAGAACATAAGGAACATATAAGTCAGTCAATGAAAAATAAGCCTCAACGTAAAGTATAGTTGAGGCTTCAATCAAATACATACAGTTGGAATGATTATATATCTCTTTCACGTTCTAATATAATAAATCTATCAATAAATTCATTTAGATATTCCATTTTATTATTAATACATTTTCTTCCATAATCTATTAGTTCTTCGTTGAAGTTATATTTATCCAAAAATGAAATAGCCCTCTTATTTAAATTATTTGCAAAAGACTTTATATCCTTTGGTACAGAATAAGTATTAATATAACTCTCAATATCAAATATATTATCTATTTCATTCTTTATATTATCTTTATCTTTAAGTATATTTGTATTATTGTCTGTATTGTCTATATTATCTATATTTGTAGATACATTTTGTATCACATCTTGTATTACATTCTGTTCAATATTCTTTTTATCATAAGTGGTTTTACTTCCTCTTTCTAATTTGGAGATATATTGTTTAAATTCTATAATATCATACAATGATAATTTATTATATTCATTCACTTTATCCCAATTAATTTTATATTGATTAGGAATATGTCTCCCTTTTACTTTGGTACATATAACATCTATCAATTTATTAGAATACAACGCTTCAATAACACATCTTATATCGTTTTTATTTTTCAATTGCAAATATTTAGATATATCATCCATTGCAAATTGAAAATATCCATTTTCTAACTTTCCTTTATTTTTATAATAGGTTTCTTTTTGGCTTAATATCAAAAACAATTTCAAACAATCATTATCTAATAGATATATAAGATTTGTTGGGCATGGTGTAAATTTATCATCTATATTAGTCATTTCAATTATTATTTAGTTGTTATATCAGTTCGATTCAATTAAAGAGTATAAAGGTATGAACTGATAATGCTACCTTTCATACATTTTCTTGTCACTATGGCAAATATACGACCTACGCATTAAACTTACCACTTTTTTGACACTTAAATTAAAAAAAATATCAATATGCAATTAAATTTATAATCATTAACACAAAACAATCTTATAGATTATCTCAGTATATCAAATGTTATTTAAAGCTAGATATTTATCAATTTGCATACATTCGTTTGGTATTTGATAAATGATATACTATATTTGTATAGTCATTAATAAAGGTATTATATATGAAATTTGTAGCATATTATAGGGTATCAACGAAACGTCAAAATTTGGGATTAGTTGCTCAAAGAAATACTGTACTTAATTATATTAATAGTGTAGGTGGTAAGTTAATTAACACCTATGAAGAAAAGGAAAGTGGAAAATGCAATAACCGTATTGAACTGAGCAAAGCAATTGATTACTGCAAAGTTAATAATGCAACATTAGTAATTGCTAAGTTGGATAGATTAAGTCGTAATGTATCTTTTATCTTTGCACTTAAAGATGCGAATATAAAATTTTATTGCTGTGATATACCTGAATTAAGTACACTAACATTAGGAATATTTGCAACTATTGCACAATCAGAAAGAGAAACAATAAGCTCTCGTACAAAAGCTGCATTAAAAGCAAAAAAGGATAAAGGTATTAAATTGGGTGCTCCTAATGCAACTATATCAAATGATATGCGCATAAAATCAGCTGAGGCATTAAAACGTAAAGCAGATAATAATACGAATAATAAGCGTGCATACACTGTTATTAGTTCGTTAATTGAGCGAAATATGACATTACAATACATCGCATCATATCTAAATCAAAATGATTTTAGAACGTCTAAAAATTGCTTGTTTACTCCTATTGCGGTTAGTAGGTTAATTAAAAGATATAAAAAATAAGGTATTACTATAGTAATACCTTCGTTATTGTAACCATTATAAGTATATTATTCAATTATAGATTTTATTCTTTTCTCAGTGTCTTCAATTTCATTCTTCAATCTCTTAATATCCTCACTTAGTTTGAATAGTTTATCTTTTTTCTTCTTCAATTCATTAGCTTTTTTAATAAGCTCTATCTTTTCACTATCACCACATTTAGAGCTGTTGGTTATTTTGATAATAAGTACATTTAAAGCATCAAAAGTTTTTTCTTCTCGTTTCAACTTCCATTCTTTCACTTTGAAGAATTTTCTAAGCTCAGTTGCTTGCTCTTTTTCATCTTTCTTTTCAAACTCTATACGATTATAATTATTCTCTGATAAGAACTTTTCGTAATATTCACTGTTTCGATAGCGCTTTAATTGATAATTTGCCATAATATGATAGTATTTAGTTAGTAATGATGCAAATATAGTAAATTATTTTATATATGTATATATGTTATTCATTTTTTTGATTTGGGTAATAATATTCATAGGCAGTAACTTCTTTCATGGTTTTGGGATAAATGAATTTTATAAATTCAGAAATAGTATATTCTGTTGTTTCTTTTCCTTTTTTTGTTCCAAATTTGATAAATACTTCTCTTTCTTTATCATAGATAACATCATTATTTATATTGCTATAATATGGATAATAATAATATCTATTTCCTATTTCAAGTGTATCATAATAATCTCTTAGTAACATTATATATTGCTTTTCACTTATAACACTTTGTATAATTGTATTATAATGAAGTAATTCATTAGCTCTTGCACTTTTTCTCAAAAATGAAAACTCATTACTTCCATCAAAATAGCATACATTTACTATTACCCATTGCGTAGTATTATATAATACTATTTTTTCAATATATTCTTCAAATAGTTCTTTCATTTCATTTAGCTGCATCCCATTATACATTTCATCAGTTATACATTTATCCTTTGATAATATTTTAATCTGCTTATTTAATGAATAATTCTCTTTTTTGATACGTTCTATATTTCCTTCAATTTGCCTTATTTGTTTTTTTATACGTTGATGTTCTTTTTCGGTTATATTATCATCAATACCATATTTAATAGCTTTTTTTATGTATTGATTAAATTCCTCATTAATTTTCTTTATTGATAGATTTTGCAATAATATTATTTCTTCATTTTTCTGCAATTGCTCTTCTTTTGATTTAATATTAATATCACTATTTTCTATAAGTCTTCTCATTAATAATCGAGATTTTGCCATATATATAATCAATCCGTCCATTTTTGGTGCATTAATTGTTATTGGATTGATACATTTCTTTTTTCCAATTGAAAATGAATATCGTGAGCCGTAACATACATAAGAAAAATCTTTGTCTCTTCCTGATTTCTTATAAAAGAAATTACTTCCACAATGCCCGCAAGTAAGTAAACCTTTTAATAATGATATATTTTTTTTTGCTGTATCTTTATTCTTTATATTTTTATCTATCTTTTCATTAGCACTATAAAAAATATCATCACTAACTATAGCTAATGCTTTATTAGTATATTTAATTTCTTCAACTATCTTTCTATTTTTCCTTTTTCTTATTTTATCTTTATTCTTAGGGTCAGGCTCATGATATGTTGCCTCAAATATACCTATATTTCTTTTTGCACGTAATATCTGACAAACTGAATTTGGATGCCATAAATTTTGTTTCTTATTCTTTGTTGCAGGTGCATATATATTGCGTGAATTTAATAAATGTGCTATTTGTACAGAAGTCATATTGTTTAAATAATAAGCATATATTTCTCTTATAACAGTAGCTTCTTCTTCATTAATATGAAGATATTTATTTTCATCTATATTATATCCGTATGGGCGGCTTCCATGTGTCCAACATTGTTTTTTTACCTTTTGTATTTTTCCGCCCATTTGTCTTTCTGTTGATAATTCTATTTCATAACTTCCTATAGTTGCTAAAATATTTAGTTGCAATTCAGAACCTAAATCACTTTTATCTGTTGTGACATTGAGATTTTGTTTTTGAAAATATAAACTCTTTTTGCAATCATCTCTGAAATATGAAATAAGCTCCAATATATTTGTAGTCTTTCGTGATAATCGTGATAACTCGGAAAATAGTATTATATCAAATTTTTCTGTTTTTGCATCTTCTTTTAATCTATTTAAATCATGGCGTTCTTCTTCATCTTTAAAGCCTGATATTTGGTCTTCATAACTTTCTACAATTGTATATCCCATACTATTAGCATAAGATTTTAGTTCCTCATATTGCCTATCTGTATTTTGTTTTTTAGTACTTATTCTGATGTAAATTGCAGCTTTCATATTATCTTTGTGTTTATAATTACATCTGCAAATATAGCAAAAAATATAAAAGGTTATTTGAAAAAGATAATACATATCGATATGGATGCATTCTACGCATCGGTAGAACAGCGTGACAACCCCGAATTATGTGGAAAACCGCTTGCTGTGGGACACGCTGAAGAACGAGGTGTGGTAGCTGCTGCCAGTTACGAAGCCCGTCGTTACGGAGTACATTCCGCCATGTCATCACAAAAAGCCAAAAGACTTTGCCCAGAACTGATTTTTGTTCCAGGGCGGATGAATGTATATAAAGCTGTATCCCGGCAGATACACGATATCTTTCATACCTATACAGATATCATAGAGCCTCTGTCACTAGACGAAGCCTTTCTGGATGTAACTGAAAATAAAGCAGGCTTTTCACTTGCTATAGATATAGCCAAAGATATAAAAAAGCGTATCCGCAAAGAATTGGGATTGATAGCTTCAGCCGGGGTCTCTTATAACAAATTTCTAGCCAAAATAGCATCGGATTACCGCAAACCCGACGGATTATGTACAATACATCCCGACCAAGCATTGGATTTCATCGCCCATCTTCCCATCGAATCTTTTTGGGGAGTAGGTCCGGTCACAGCCCAAAAAATGCACGCATTAGGTATTCATAATGGTACCCAATTACAAGCCTGCACTTTAGAAATGCTTACCCGACAGTTTGGCAAAGCAGGTAATCTATATTACGATTTTGCACGAGGCATAGACCTCCGTCCTGTAGAACCCATAAGAATCCGTAAGTCCGTAGGATGCGAACATACATTGGAAAAAGACATTTCTCTTCATTCTTCCGCCATCATTGAACTATATCATGTAGTCACCGAATTGCTAGAAAGACTGAAACGCACTAATTTCAGTGGTAATACACTTACTTTAAAAATAAAATTCCATGACTTTAACCAAATAACCCGCAGCATCACTCAAGACAGTGAACTGACAAGCATGGATAAAATTCTTCCTTTAGCAAAAAAATTACTGAAAGAAATTGATTATGAAAGCCACCCCATCCGCCTTATCGGACTATCCGTATCTAATCCAAAAGAAGAAATAAAAAAACAATGGGAACAACTTTCATTGGAATTTAAAGAGTGGGATGATTAAGGTACTGGATAAATGAATCAATATAAGATTCCATTGTTTCAAACCCTTTCACTCCATTCTTTAATTCTAATCCATAATATATTCCCGCCAGCAAACCTGTCAATGCTCCTACCGCATCACTTGACTTACCTGAGTTTATAGCCGAAAATACGCACTCCTTATAACTATTTCCTGCCATAAACCAATTGACCACTGACTCCACCGTATCTACAACAAAGCTTCCATTACAAAGATTTTGCCTGTTAACCTCCACACCACATCTCTGCTCAGCCTGCTGTAATGCCTGTCCTTTATCTTCATACTCCAACAGGCAACGAATAAACTCAATAAAAAACCAAGTATACTTAAAGCTATAACGACTATTATGAGTAATCTTAATAAAAGGAAAAATCTCTTCTTTAGATAAAGGCGAAAAAGCCAAAACACAACATCCCATCAAACTACGGTTGCCGCTATTAGAATCCGAAGACACTCCCCTGAAATTTTTCATGATTGCTTTTTGGGTTACCTGATCAATATCAAACTCAATGTTTTCTCCTGTATACTTTCTATTAAAATACCAATCTCTTAAATTCTGCTGATAAAGTTCCAAATTACAACGACTGTCCAAAGCACATAATAACATCGAAGTATTTCCTGAACATTTGTCTCCCCGAAGATAAGATTTTGTCCACATAGGTTTAAATGTCCCTTTTCCTTTTCCCCTGTAAGGCATTCCCAACCAATCTCCTAATATAAATCCCGTTAGTCCTGTTTTAATTCTTTTCATGGCATGTGTTTAATTACAAAGTACAAAAATAATAAAAAGAGAAACAAAACCTTGCCTTCCGCTGTTAAATTCATAATTAATGGGTATTGATAAGTATGTATGCTACAACTAATTTTGCCGCCAACAGAAAATGTATTACCGGGTAATAAAGAAAGGAGAACAAATGAAAAGAATCGTATTACTCCGCCATGGAGAAAGTACTTGGAACAAAGACAACCGTTTTACAGGATGGACAGATGTAGATTTAACCGAAAAAGGTATCGCTGATGCCAACCAAGCAGGTATACTCTTAAAAGAAAAAGGATTTCATTTTGATAAAGCTTACACTTCTTTTTTAAAGCGTGCGGTCAAAACATTAAACTGTGTCCTAGATAAAATGGATCAAGACTGGATACCTGTAGAGAAAAGTTGGCGCCTAAATGAGAAACATTATGGCGCATTGCAAGGATTAAACAAAAGCGAAACAGCTTCTAAATACGGAGAAGAACAAGTCTTGATATGGCGCCGTAGTTTTAACGTAGCCCCCAATGCCCTACCGGAAGATGATCCGCGCAATCCGAAAACAGATACCCGTTATAAAGAAGTTCCTGACAAAGATCTTCCACGTACCGAATCTCTGAAAGAAACAGTAGAACGTATATTACCTTATTGGAAATGCATCATCTTCCCCAATCTAGCTACAGCAAACGAACTGCTGGTAGTAGCTCACGGAAACAGCCTCAGAGGAATTATTAAATATTTGAAACATATACCGGATGAGGAAATTGTAGGTCTTAATCTACCTACTGCTGTTCCGTATGTATTCGAGTTTGATAATGACCTGAATTTGAAGAAAGACTACTTTTTGGGAGATCCGGAAAAAATAAAAAAACTAATGGAAGCTGTAGCCGATCAAGGAAAAACCAACCCCGGTGGCAGGAAATAATTTTCCTGCGCTGTCCGAAACCTCCATCACAGAATGGAGAATACATCAAAATAGTGTTTTCAATAGTGCATTCAAACGCAATCATACGCTTTTATACTAGAAAGAAAACATTATGGATAAAAGATTATTAATCAATTAAAGAAAAAAGAGTATGAGTAAAATAACAAATTTATTGGGTGACCAAGCAGCATTTTATTTAGAGCACACCTGTAGAACTATAGATAAATCATTAATCCATATCCCTTCTTCAAGCACCATTGATGATACTTGGATATCATCAGACCGCAATATTCGTACCCTGAGCAGTATTCAAACCCTGTTAGGACACGGGCGACTTGCAAATACAGGGTATGTATCTATTCTTCCTGTAGACCAAGGCATAGAACATACAGCAGGAGCCTCATTTGCTCCCAATCCACTTTACTTTGATCCGGAAAATATTGTAAAACTCGCTATTGAGGGGGGCTGTAATGCCGTAGCCTCTACTTTCGGAGTATTAGGTTCCGTTGCCCGCAAATACGCCCACAAGATTCCTTTTATTGCCAAACTAAATCACAATGAATTATTGACTTATCCCAATTCTTACGACCAAGTGATGTTTGGTACTGTAAAAGAAGCCTGGAATATGGGGGCTGTAGCAGTAGGTGCCACTATCTATTTCGGTTCTGAACAGAGCCGCAGACAACTGGTTGAAATAGCGGAAGCTTTTGAATATGCCCACGAACTAGGCATGGCTACTATTTTATGGTGTTACTTACGTAACAATGCTTTTAAAAAAGACGGTGTAGATTATCATGCAGCAGCCGATTTGACCGGACAAGCCAATCATTTGGGAGTTACTATCAAGGCAGATATTGTAAAACAGAAATTACCGGTCAATAACGGTGGCTTTACAGCCATTAAATTCGGAAAGACAAATGATAAAGTTTATACCGAACTGACTTCAGAACATCCTATCGACCTCTGTCGCTATCAAGTAGCCAATGGATACATGGGACGTGTAGGATTAATCAACTCTGGAGGTGAATCTCATGGCAGTTCTGATCTAAAAGACGCAGTAATAACAGCAATCGTCAATAAACGTGCCGGAGGTATGGGCCTCATAAGTGGACGTAAAGCCTTTCAAAAACCAATGAAAGACGGAATTGAATTGCTAAATACCATTCAAGATGTTTATTTGGATTCAAGCATCACTATAGCTTAACTTTCATTATATGTCCGGGCCGGGAACAAAACAACCACCTTTCCATGTTCCCGGCTTTTTTATACTCTCCGGCCTCCTTTTTTAAGTAGCAACCTTCAAGTATTAAGATAATATTCCTACCTTTGCAATCCGATACACATTATTATATTATATAAGGTATGATGCAAATAAAAGTAACGGCACCCGCTCAAATACATACAACTATCCAGCTCCCCTCTTCCAAGAGTATCAGCAACCGTGCATTGATAATCAATGCACTGGGAAATAGAACATTCCAACTTGAGAACCTATCTGACTGCGATGATACCCAAGTAATGATTCACGCCTTAAATGACGGCAAAAATACCATAGACATTATGGCAGCCGGAACAGCCATGCGCTTTCTTACTGCTTATTTGTCCGTCACTCCGGGAACACGGATCATCACTGGTACACAACGTATGCAACAACGTCCTATCCAGGTGTTGGTCAATGCTTTACGTGAGCTGGGAGCAGAAATTGAATACATAATCAATGACGGATATCCTCCTCTGCGTATCACCGGGCACAAACTGCAGAAAGATACCATCAGCCTGCCGGGTAATGTCAGTTCTCAATATATCTCAGCCTTATTGATGATTGCCCCTATACTAAGTAACGGACTGACCCTTACACTGACAGGAGAAATCATATCCCGCCCTTATATCAACCTTACCCTGCAGCTGATGAACGATTTTGGTGCTAGAGCCAAATGGCTCAATGAATATCAACTAAAAGTTGAGCCGCAACCCTACCAATCCATACCTTTCTACGTGGAAAGTGATTGGAGCGCAGCTTCATATTGGTATCAGATAGCCGCTCTTTCCAACAAAGCGGAAATCATCTTACCGGGATTATTCGAAACAAGCTATCAAGGGGACAGTAAAGTGGCTGAAATTTTCCAGTTACTAGGAATCGAAAGTATTTATGGAAATAAAACGGTAACATTGAAAAAGACCGATAAAATAACCGAACGGCTGGATTATGATTTCATCAACCAACCGGATTTGGCACAAACGTTTGTCGTCACTTGTGCGTTAATGAATATTCCCTTCCGCTTCTCAGGCTTACAAAGTTTGAAGATTAAAGAAACAGACCGTATGGCAGCCTTGATACAAGAAATGGGAAAGCTAGGATATATACTTCATGAAACAGATGATCGTATTCTGTCTTGGGAAGGTGAACGATGTGAAATGACCGCTGATGTTGCCATTGACACTTATGAGGACCACCGTATGGCTATGGCATTCGCTCCGGCTTGTGTAGTAATGCCCGAAATCCGGATTAATAATCCACAGGTCGTTTCAAAATCCTATCCTTACTATTGGGAAGATTTAAAGAAAGCTGGTTTTATAATAGAGGAGGTATAAAGTTATGCTCATACTTATTATTGGTCTGATTATTTTGGCAGGTATCGCCATGACAGTGGGAGTTTTACACAACCGCCAGATACAAAAAAAGATAGAAAGCGGAGAATTGAAGGCTGCTCCCGAAATAGTGGAAGCAGACGCTGAATGTTGTGGGCAACATGAAATTTGTGAAAAAGAAAGCCTGCTTGCCGCTGTCAGCAAAAAAATAGAATATTATGATGACGAGGAACTGGACCGCTTTCGCGGCCGTCCCTCAAATGGTTATAATGAAGAAGAAGTGGAAGAATTTCGGGAAATCATGTACACTTGTAAAGAAGATGAAGTAGCCGGATGGAGCCGTAGCCTGCAATTGCGTGGAATAGAACTGCCGGACGAGTTGAAAGACGAGCTTTTCCTGATTGTAGGTGAACGAAGATTCAAATAATCCGCCTACACCAAGCAAAGTCTCCATTTGAATAAAAACCACTGAAAAAAATATGGATATATTAGAACTTTTGCATTATACTTTCTTCCAACATGCCTTGCTAGGAAGCTTGTTTGCCAGCATTGCCTGTGGCATTATCGGCACATACATTGTGACGCGCCGTTTGGTATTCATCAGTGGAGGAATTACCCACGCCTCTTTTGGAGGTATCGGCCTAGGATTATACGCAGGAATCTCCCCTCTATTATCTGCTGCAATCTTCTCCGTACTCTCTTCCTTTGGGGTAGAATGGTTAAGCAAACGGAAAGATATGCGCGAAGATTCCGCTATCGCCGTGTTTTGGACTTTCGGTATGGCAGTAGGTATTATCTTTAGCTTTCTAGCTCCAGGATTCACTCCCGATTTATCCGCCTTTCTGTTCGGCAACATTCTGACCATTACGCCCACAGATATTCTGTTACTTGCCATTCTTTCCGTGCTGCTGACACTATTCTTCACTTTATTTCTGAATCCTATCATTTGCATCGCTTTCGACCGGGAATTCGCCCGTTCCCAACGTATACCGGTAGCTTTATTTGAATATATTCTGATGATGTTCATCGCACTGACCATCGTATCATGCCTCCGCATGGTAGGTATAGTACTTGCCATTTCCCTGCTGACTTTACCGCAAATGACCGCCAATTTGTTTACCCATAGTTTCAAGAAAATTATCTGGTGGTCCGTCATCACCGGTTATGCAGGTTGTTTAGGCGGACTGTTCATTTCTTATAAATTACAAGTTCCTTCGGGTGCAGCAATAATCTTTTTTTCAATCCTCATCTATACTTTTTGCAAAATGGGGAAAAGCATGTACCTTTGCAAACAAAAGAAACTCAATCAAACCAATGGATATGGAAATTAAAATCAATTCTTTAGACTCTATCCACGAAGCTGCCAAACAATTCATCGCAGCTATGGGTGATAATACCGTTTTTGCTTTCTACGGAAAGATGGGAGCCGGTAAAACAACATTTATCAAAGCTGTATGCGAAGAGCTGGGGGTAACAGATGTCATCAACTCGCCAACTTTTGCCATTGTCAACGAATACCGTTCGGATGAAACCGGTGAACTTATTTACCATTTTGATTTCTATCGTATCAAGAAACTGGACGAAGTATACGACATGGGATATGAGGATTATTTCTATAGCGGTGCCCTCTGCTTCATCGAATGGCCGGAACTGGTAGAAGAACTTTTGCCTGGCAATGCTGTAAAAGTCGAGATTGAAGAATCTGAAGATGGAAGCCGAATCATGCACTTTGAAGCTGAATAAAAGAAAAATATTCACTGTAGGGACGAACAAAATCTGCCCCTACAGCCAAATTCATTAAATTATGGGAATGCATTATCTGATCCAAGCCATATTCGTATTGGTAGGACTATTGTCCGTTCTGGCAGCCTTATTTAATTGGGAGTGGTTCTTTACCGCACACAACACACAGTTCATTGTCAGTAATGCAGGGCGTCAGCGTGCACGACTTTTCTATGCTATATTAGGACTATTAATGATAGCTACAGGCATTTATTTCTTTTTGAATGTACAAGGCATCGTATAAACACATAGTGAACAAAATCTGTGGATATTACATTCCCCTATCCACAGACATAAAACAAGTTTTTTAGGAAAGAGCAGGATTTCCACCCGCCCCCTGTTATAACAAAAATCCAAATCAATCTACAATTTCAGCCAACAGCCCCCTAGTTTCATCAAGATCAAATTCAGTAGGATCAAAATTATACCCCAACCATTCTTTATATTCACGCGCAGCTTTAGAGCGAGGCTTTTCTAAAGCTTTCAGCATTTTCCTATACCCCCATATGCCATTACAATCTTCTGGCGGACAAGCATTTTCACCATCCAACAAGGCTATAACCGGAATTTCCTCTTTCTTATAGGACTGGCAGGATTCTAATATAATTTCATGTATCCAACTATCACCGAAATCATATTCATACTTAATTTTTGATCCCTTACGACTTAATAATTCACCTAAAGAAAGCATACCGGAATCAAACTGTTTGGGTACACCTTCAAAAAAACAATCATCTGCCCGATCTTTGGGAGGAAGATAATAAGTGTTCCCCTTAATAAAACGATGCAAATGATAACCATCCCATCCCATTGCCACTTCTACCACCTCAGAAAATCTTTCCAAACAAATATTCGAAGGAACCTCCAATATGCGCCAGACTAATGGTTCAGAGTCTTTCAACTCTATTTTTATTCTAAATTTTTTAGCAGGCTGATCCTCCATATAAAGCGGATCATCATAAATCTCCTCATCTTCTTCCTCGTCAGTAGCAACCTCGAAAACTTCAACTAAATAATCCTCTACCCGTTCCATTTCCAACCCATGCATTTCCGCATAAGGCATTTTTTTCTTTAGTTCATTAATACTTGGAATACCATAAGGTTTAATATGATAAGTCCGATAAATCTTTTGCAAAATAGGTAAAGTTTCTACCCCGCGAATATCCATCATGCAAGCTGTAACATGATCAAGCAGCAAAGTAGAACAAATATCATTCTTCTGCTCTTTCAGTACATCAAAATAATAACTCAACAAATTACCAAACCAATCCATCACTTCCTCTCTTCTGTCAGGATGAGTTATCACAATATGAGCAACAGCTTCAATCACTCTATATTTAGACATAGGAAGCAGTCCGGGCTCTTTCATAAAGTCCATCAAAACATCTAATTGATTCTGTCCCAATTGATAGGTAATGGCAGACAACATTGTTTCATACAAATAACCGAAATAAAAATCATAAAAATCCAAATCTTGCCGCAGCACTTCCAAAACAATATCCAAACAATGTTCCATACGAAAATGCTCCATTATTCCTAATGCATACCACATTCTATATGAATAACATTTTTCGGGCATTTTCCGATATACGACAAAGATATTAAAGATAAAATTGCGGAGATCTCGTTCCAATGTTTCTTGTGGAATAACAGCACAAGAAGAGTAGATTTCAGCCGGTGACAGACTACTCATATCATCCATCGTCCACAAAGGCATCAGATAAGATGCGATCGGCTGCGCAATCAATCTATAATCGGGACACTGATGATGATAATAAATATGAGACAGTTCTTCATCTACCTGATTCGCTCCATCATTAAACAATTCAAATGCAATTTCTTGTTCTTCCGGGGTCAATAAAGACATGATATCCTCCAAAAGACCAGGCAGGAATTGGGAATTTTTCTTTTTAGCCATTAAGCAATGTTTTTATAGTTAAAATGAGCATGAGTGTTTTTACAAAGGTATTCTATTATTTTCTTTTACAAAAGAAATAAGAGAGCTAATAGTAGATACTACCTTGTTTTCAAGTATAAAAAAATGCGCATCCCCTACATAGAGATACGCATCTTTTATTTTATTATGAGACTTTCTTCTTAATCCACTTGTCCCAATGAATTCCCATATTCCATTTCCCCTTGGACTACAAAGAATACATCATCGGGGTCATAAGGCCCCATTCCGTCTTTCTTGGCTTCCTTGACTATGTAATTCACAATTTCATCTTGATCAATGTTAATGTATCCCTCTTCATCAGGTTGTACATCAAGGCATCCGCTGGAGGTATAGTAATCCACAATCACATCAAGGATATAATATAAATCATCCTCCGTGAATTTATCTTTCAAATCCTGAGGCAGATAATTTTTGATAAACTCTATCGTTTTTTGATCATCCTCATCTTCCAATAAGAAATCGTCTTCCATTCCCATAGTCGTATATATTAAAGGGGTGAATATTCTTTTTATTACAGTAAAGCTTTTATTTTTTCTTCCAGCTGAGCTTTGGTCACTGCACCTACAGTCTTATCTTTCACTTCACCGTCCTTGATAAAAAGAACAGTAGGAATGTTACGTACACCAAATTTACCGGTCAGTTCGTCGTTATCATCCACGTCGCACTTTCCAATTATTACCTGATCCTTATATTCTTCTGCCAAAGCTTCAACATCCGGAGCTATTTTTTTACAAGGACCACACCATGTTGCCCAAAAGTCCACTACTACAGGCTTGCCTGATGCCAGCAATTCTTCAAAATTGCTATCTTTAATTTCTAGTGCCATAATTATTATACTTAGTTATTTAAAATGTTAGCGCAAATATACTAATTAATTTTGTAAGAGAGCTGTGGTTGGCTCTTTAAATAAGTCATGATCTCTTTTTGAACTGAAATTTTCATAGTACGTGACATCAGATTGACATACATTTGTCCATCCTCATCCATCACATGAAAATAAAGCTCTGCATTACCGGGATGTGCCTTGATTAAGGCTGAAAACTCCGTTATCAGCTCTTCATCCAATGCAGACAAAGGAGCTGAAACTGTAAGTTTCTCAATAATCTTTTCCTTTACTTCCGGTAACAACTCAATAGTACTTATCTTCACCTCCCATTCTTCCTGCCGCCATTGTTTTGGCTGACATTTCCCTCGCATAAATAAAAACATACCGGTCATAAAAAAGTTCTTCTTCTCTACCCATTCATTACCGAAGAAAGCAAATTCTGCTGAGCCCGAATAATCTTCCACTTTAGCAATACCGTATGGTTTTCCCGTCTTGGTATACCCCTCACGCACTGCAGTCACAATCCCTCCCATGGTTAAGTCTCTGTTCTGCAAAGGGGTTAAATCGGCAAGTTCCGCCATGTGGACATTGCATACATTCTCTAATATAACAGCATACTCATCCAACGGATGGGCAGAAAGATAGATACCTACCAAATCACGTTCCTTATTCAAACGTTCCAAATCCCCCCATGCAGGAGACGGAATGATTTCGGGAGTAGCAATATCCACCTGATTCTCACCTCCAAACAAAGAATTTGCAGCCGCGGCTTTATCCATCTGATACTTATTCCCATAACGTACCAACACTTCGGTAAATGTTTCATCTTTAGCGTTCTTTACAAAGAAGTCTTCACGCTTTATTCCTGTGAAACTATCAAAAGCACCTGCCAAAGCCAAGTTTTCTATATTCTTACGATTGCAAGCCGAAAGATTTACACGCTGCACAAAATCGAAAATATCTTTATATTCTCCATTTCTCTCACGTTCTTCAAGGATAGACTGCACAGCACTTTCCCCCACTCCCTTAATGGCTCCCAGTCCAAAACGGATATCCCCTTTACGATTCACAGAAAACTTCAGATAACTTTCATTCACATCAGGTCCCTTGGTCATGATACCAGTCGCCTTACTCTCGTCCATCAATTTAGTAATTTCCGTGATATTCGAAATATTCCGGCTCATCGTAGCCGCCATATATTCCGCCGGATAGTTTGCTTTCAGAAAAGCTGTCTGATAAGCCACCCACGAATAACAAGTAGCATGAGATTTATTGAATGCATAAGAAGCGAACTTTTCCCAGTCCGTCCAAATCTTCTCAAGTACTTTGGGATCATGACCGTTCTTCCGTCCGCCTTCAATAAACTTAGGCTTCATATGGTCTAGTTTGTCCCTCAGTTTTTTACCCATTGCTTTACGCAAGGCATCGGATTCGCCACGAGTAAAATCCGCCAGCAAACGTGACAAAAGCATGACCTGCTCCTGATATACCGTAATACCATATGTATCTTTCAAATATTTCTCCATAATAGGAATATCATACTCAATAGGCTTACGGCCATGCTTACGGTCGATAAAGTCCGGAATGTAATCCATAGGTCCCGGACGATAAAGGGCATTCATCGCAATCAAATCCTCAAAAGTGCTAGGTTCCAATTCCCGCAAATATTTCTGCATACCGGCAGATTCGAACTGGAATGTACCAATCGTCCGTCCTTCACTATAAAGAGCATAAGTAGGAGGATCCGAAATGTCAACCTCGTCAATATCCAAGATAATCCCCTTACTATGCTTGATATTTTCAATCGCCTCTTTGATAATAGAAAGGGTCTTCAGACCCAAAAAGTCCATCTTGATCAATCCAGTATCTTCAATAACTGAACCTTCATACTGGGTCACCAGCATTTTTTCACCGGTTTCCTTATCATCTGCCGTACTTACAGGCACCCAGTCCGTTATATCATCTCGACATATAATAGTACCGCACGCATGCACACCTGTATTACGGACATTCCCCTCCAACATCTTTGCATACTTTATCGTATCACGCAAAATAGGATCGGGTGAGACTTCCGCTGCCTGTAGTTCGGGAACATAAGCTATGGCATTAGGCAAATTCATTTTTTTATCAGGAATCTTATCCGGAACCAACTTACACAAACGGTCGGACTCCGATAAAGGTAATTTCTGTACACGGGCTACATCCTTGATTGCCAGCTTGGTTGCCATCGTACCGTATGTAATGATATGCGCCACCTTTTCCTGACCATATTTTTCAGTTACCCAATTCAATACTCGTCCACGACCATCATCATCAAAATCCACATCAATATCAGGCAAAGAAATACGGTCGGGATTCAGGAAACGTTCGAACAGCAAATCGTATGCAATAGGGTCTATTTTAGTGATACCCAAACAATATGCTACGGCAGAACCTGCCGCCGATCCACGTCCCGGTCCCACAGACACATCCAATTCTTCACGCGCGGCACGAATAAAATCCTGCACAATCAAGAAGTAACCGGGAAAACCCATCGTCTTCATAATATGAAGTTCGAATTTGATCCGTTCCTGCACTTCCTCACTCAATACTTCTCCATAACGCTTGTGCGCACCTTCCAACGCTAATTTCTTCAGATAATCAGCTTCCAGTTTAATACGATAGAGTTTGTCATAGCCACCCAGTTTCTCTATTTTGGCTTTAGCGGCCTCCTCACTCATTACCACGTTACCGTTTTCATCTTGAGTGAACTCATCAAACAAGTCCTTTTCTGTATATTTCTTCCGATATCCCTCTTCTGTTCCAAAATCTTCAGGAATAGCAAAAGTAGGCATAATCGGTGCATGATCTATACTATAAAATTCCACCTGATCACAAATATCCACCGTATTTGAAAGAGCCTCGGGAACATCAGCGAAAACTTCATTCATCTCGGCACGTGTCTTCATCCACTCTTGCTTTGAATAGAGCATACGGTTAGGATCATCCAAATCCTTACCCGTACTCAGACAGATCAGCCTGTCGTGTGCTTCAGCATTCTCTTCATCTACAAAGTGAACGTCATTGGTACAAACCAGCTTGACATTGAATTTTTTAGAATACTCTATCAGCTTTTCGTTAGCAATTTGCTGCAATTTATAAGCTTCATGGTTCGCACGAGGAACCGTCGCTTTATGACGTTGCAATTCCAAATAGAAATCATCTCCGAATACACGTTTATACCATTGGATAGCTTCCTCAGCCTCTTCATATTTTCCAGCTATGATATTTCTAGGAACCTCTCCGGCAATACACGCAGTACAGACAATCAACCCTTCATGGTATTTTTCCAATTCCACACGGTCAGTACGCGGACGCATATAGAACCCTTCCGTCCATGCCTTTGATACTAATTTTATGAGGTTGTGATATCCTTTTTCATTTTTAGCAAGCACAACCAAGTGATAACCACTTTGATCGGGTTTTCCTTCTTTGTTGAATAAACGACGGCGCGCCACATACATCTCACAACCGAAAATCGGTTTAAACAGTTTCTTCTTTGCCGTTTCCAATTTTTCCTTGCATGCCACAAGTTCCGTCTCGGGATTATCACATTCCACCGTACCTTTTTCCAGTCCGGCTATTCTTTTCTTCAAATCCTTTATCTCACTGTTAGTACTGCTATTCTTCTTATTTACATAGTTGAAGAATTCCTTGATACCGAACATATCACCATGGTCTGTTACGGCTATACCTTTCATTCCATCAGCCATAGCCTTGTCTACCAAACGTGGAATAGACGCCTGGCCATCAAGGATGGAATACTGGGTATGGACATGTAAATGGACAAAATCCTGCATAATCGTTACTCTACTAAAAAATTGTCTAAAGATACTCTGCTTTCATAAAACCTGCAAAAAGATAAAGAAGAAGTTATCAACATTCGCTTTTTTTATCTTAAATGAAGTCGAAATAGGCATTTCTAACAACTTTTATTTGCAAGGTTTTCAAAATAAGTTTATTTTTGCACGATAATTGGTTTTATACAATCATGAACCGACTGAAGAAATTAAAGAAAATAAGACTACATAGAGAGGGAACAAGCATCTTGATTGTCAGTGCCATCCTGTTAATTGGTATCAATGCCCTATTGTTTTGGGGAATTGAGTGCAAAATTCCATTTTATATATTTGCCACCGCAAGTATCGTTGTTTACCTGTTAATGGTTAACTTTTTCCGTTGTCCCATTCGATTATTCGAGCACGACACTGAAAAAATCGTAGTAGCCCCGGCAGACGGAAGAATAGTAGTTATAGAAGAAGTAGATGAACATGAATATTTTCATGACCGCCGGTTAATGATTTCTATTTTTATGAGCATTGTCAATGTACATGCCAATTGGTATCCCGTAGACGGAGTAGTGAAACATGTAGACCATCATAACGGTAAATTTATGAAAGCATGGCTGCCTAAAGCCAGTACGGAAAATGAACGTTCTATGGTCGTTATTGAAACTCCTGAAGGACATACTGTCATGGCGCGCCAGATAGCAGGAGCAATAGCCCGTCGAATCGTGACCTATGCCGAAGTAGGAGAAGATTGCTACATTGATGAACACATGGGGTTTATTAAATTCGGTTCGCGTGTAGATGTTTATCTCCCACTAGGAACCGAAGTCTGTGTCAAGATGGGACAAGCGACTGTAGGTAACGAAACCGTCATTGCTAAACTAAAATAAGAAAATCACCAATGGCAAACTGTATCACACGCCACATTCCTAACGCGGTAACTTGCTGTAATTTATTCTCCGGCTGTATTGCCAGTGTCATGGCTTTTAACGAAAACTATACCTTGGCCATCTCTTTCATTATACTAGGCGCTGTATTTGATTTCTTTGATGGCATGTTGGCACGTTTGTTCAAAGTTTCAGGGCCTTTAGGAAAAGAATTAGACTCGTTGGCCGATGACATCACTTTTGGGTTCGCTCCTTCCGCCATTGTCTTTTCTTTATTTAAAGAGGTACACTATCCTGATTTTCTATTGCCTGTTGCCGATTATATGCCTTATACAGCATTCCTTATTTCCGTATTTTCAGCTTTGCGTTTAGGCAAGTTCAATATTGACCCACGCCAGAGCAGTAGTTTCATCGGTATGCCCACTCCGGCTAATGCTTTATTTTGGGGGTCATTGACTGTAGGAGCACATTCTTTTCTTATATCCGATTCTTTTAATGCGGCATATCTTTTCATCTTGGTAGTTATTATGTCATTATTGCTGGTGGCAGAAATTCCAATGTTCTCATTAAAATTCAAGAGTCTTGCCTGGAAACAGAACAAAGTCAGCTATATTTTCCTCATTGTATGTATTCCCCTGTTGGCTTTCTTCAAAATCAGCAGTTTTGCAGCTATCATCCTGTGGTATATCATTCTATCTCTTTTAACTAAAAAAAGAGCGTAAACAATAAACGTGGCACGCTTGTTGTACGTGGTATATAAAAAAAAGAAATTACTATGTTTGGATTTTTAGGCTTTCTACTTATTATTTTTCTGCTGATTGTTTTTATCGGCTTCACTATATTAGGCAACATTCTGCGTGTATTGTTCGGGATCGGCAAGCATCCCCCCTACCAGAATCGAACATCTACCCACCAAAAACAAAATACATATGCCCAGACTCAAACGAATGACGAGAATGAAAACTTTGCAGAATTCTCTTCATCTTCTTCAAATAGACATTCTCATTCATCGGGAAACAGAAAAAAAATCTTTGATGACGATGAGGGAGAGTATGTAGATTATGAAGAGGTGAAATAAGAATTATCGTTTTTTCTTAAAGAAATCTTTCATCAATCGGGCACATTCATCGGCGAGTATTCCTTTCACCACGATCGTCTTTGGATGCAAGGCATCGGGGGCATATTTTTGATATCCCCTTTTGGGATCTTCAGCACCAAAGACAAGTTTTCCTGTCTGTGCCCAGGCTATGGCACCGGCACACATCACACACGGTTCCACAGTGACATACAAAGTACATTCATTCAGGTATTTCCCGCCCAAGGTATTAGCCGCAGCTGTGACAGCCTGCATTTCGGCATGAGCTGTAACATCATTCAATGTTTCTGTCAAATTATGCCCACGACCAATGATGCGGTCACGACAGACTACCACCGCCCCCACCGGAACTTCTCCTTGTTCAGCCGCTTTTACAGCCTCCATCAAGGCTTGTTTCATATAATAGGTATCATCTGCCATCTTATCTTCTCATATCATGTTCATTAAACAATGTAGGATAATCCTCTTCCATCTTCTGATGGATAAAAGTCAATACTGTTTCGCGTAACCAACGCGCCTTATTGGTTATCTTATACTTTTTAAGATAACAATCCACAATCCGTACTTCCTCTTCACTCATCAAACATACCATACGCTGCTTGCGTTTAGGGGTTGATGCCGGTACTTTTACTCTCTTTTTTACGTTGTTTGCCATATTCTCTGCAAAATTAGCTTTACTTCTGTAAATACAAAGCATAAAAAAGAGTATTTTTGTACAAAAAGAAACAGAATGGCAGAACACAACGAATTTGGCAAAGAGGGAGAAGAAGAGGCCGCTGCATATCTCATAGATAAAGGATATTCTATCCGCCACCGGAACTGGCATTGCGGAAAAAAAGAACTGGATATTGTCGCCGAATATCGGAACGAACTAATTGTTATAGAGGTAAAGACCCGCAAGAATACTAGATTCGGTAATCCGGAAGATGCAGTAACAGATAAGAAGATTCGCAGAATTATAGCTTCAACTGATGCATACTTGCGCAAGTTCTCAGTAGATTTACCTGTACGTTTTGATATCATCACCTTAGTGGGCGAAAAGACTCCTTTCACTATAGAGCATATTGAAGAAGCCTTTTATCCTCCGATTTGGTAAAAATATATATATTATATATGGACATAGAAACAATACGCGATTACTGTATCAGAAAGAAAGGAACAACAGAAGAATTCCCTTTTGACAATGTCACCTTAGTATTCAAAGTCATGGGGAAAATGTATGCCTGTATCGGATTGGACAACCCGGAATGGCTATCTTTAAAATGTGCACCCGAATATGCCTTGGAATTAAGAGAACATCATTCCGGCATTGAAGGAGCCTATCACTTCAATAAGAAATATTGGAACCAAGTATCCTTACAAGGTGACATTGACGACAAACTTATTTTATCACTGATAGACCACTCATACGAAGAGGTTATCAAAAAATTCACCCGTAAACTTAAAAAAGAATATGATGAGATCCCCTAACTGGTCAAGCAAAATCTTAAAAGAAGAAACCGTAACCTCAACAAATGACCGACTTGCAGAACTTTGCCAGGAAAAAGAAATCAAGGAATTCACCACGCTTATGGCAGAATATCAAACCGCCGGAAAAGGGCAGCGTGGAAATTCATGGGAATCAGAATATGGCAAGAATCTGACATTCAGCACTGTATTTTACCCCCAAACAATCGCTCCCGCCAGTCAGTTCATTTTATCTATGGCGGTAGCTTCTGCCATTTGTACCGCATTGGCCCATTATGTCCATGCAGATTGCCTGCAAATAAAATGGCCCAATGATATCTATTGGAAAGACAAAAAAATAGCCGGCATATTGATTGAAAATGATTTAACAGGAAGCCAAATTTCACAGAGCATTATTGGGATAGGGATCAATATTAACCAGGAAGAATTTCATTCATCTGCTCCCAACCCTGTTTCATTAAGACAAATTACTAAAAAGGAAACAGACAGAATGGAAGTTCTGAACAGCGTATTGGAACATATCATAGATCTCTATTCCCGGATAGAAAACAGAGAAACCGATATCATTACCAAAATTCAGGAATACTACCTGAAAGCACAATACCGCAAGGAAGGTTATCACCCCTATTGCGATGCAAAAGGAGAGTTTACTGCCAAACTGATCCGTGTGGAGCCCGACGGACATTTGATTCTGAAAGATAAAAACGGTTCTCTTAGAAAATATGCTTTCAAAGAAGTTAAATACCTCCTTTAGTTGTTCTTCTCTTCAGGAACCATCAACATTCCTCCAGTGGCATGACGTTCTGTCGATTGATACACAGATTCCCCCCTCATAATCGGTTGGGATAACGTATTCATGCTTCTGGCTGACCGGTTTATTCCTGTGATCAAGGAGATGGCCTTACCCAGCATGAATTCATCCGGATCACCCAATGGTAATAAAGCGTCTGTCGGATTCTGAGTCAAATCATACTCATTCCATTCTATATCCGGTTTAAAACCAGCACTGTAGTCATCATTCACCGCATTAGTCACTCTCAATGTGATAGGCCAATATATCCATTCATATTTATCATTCTTTTGCATCTCCATTCCTACATTTTTCCCTTCTGTCAATTCGCCAATAAGGGTAACATCCATAAATGGGTTGAGGCTGTTAATAACGACTTCCGAAGAAGAAGCCGTACTTTGGCTTGTCAATATATAAATTCGATTGGAATTAAGTTTCAAGTAACCTGCCGTTCCTTTCGTTTCCACACAAAAATCATTGGAATAGGATTGTCCCTTATTGTCAGAGAAAACAGCAAACACCTTTTTTCGAGAAGCTTCTGGAATGAGGAGTCCTGCGAGCATATTAGCAGAATTCTCATATCCACCTCCATTATAGCGCAAGTCCAGCACAAATTCATTCACACCTTGCGCCTGAAATCCGGCGAATATCTTCTTCATTTCCTCATCATAGGTACGATCCGAATATCCATTCGGTCCGGAAGTAAAATGATTATAAACCAAATACCCAATCTTCTTATCTCCCCGAGTATATACATTGTGATAGAACAAGGGATTGTCCTCCACGGCCCGGGAAGCTTCTATATCAATAGTTCTGACCTCTGTATCGCCACGTTTGACGAGCCATTGAGTCCTATCTCCATTTAATAAGATTCCATAATTATCGGAATTAATATTATTTTTTCCTTTAACACCCACGATCCAATCCCCTCTTTCCAAACCTGCACTTGATGCCGGACTATTAGGAAGAACATACAGAATACGGGCATAATAATATCCTAAAGGTTGATTACTATCGTTTACAACATTAAATAAAGTAAACTCCATACCATAAGTATCATCCGCATCAATGCTGGTACGTGCTTTATAATCTTTATTCTTCTCCATATAAGAATAATAATAAAGATGCTTTCCGTTTCTCGTCTTTCCATCTTTCAAACTGAGCATAGATCTAAAGAATGTTTGGGGATCAGCAGAGAAATCCAACTTATTTTGAGCAGGAATGTCGTTATTCCACAAATAATCACTGCGCATGACACTCTCTATCCACTCATTGACTTCCAACTCCGTGTTACCATTTCCCGGGTCATCTCCTTTAGCCGGAGTATCATCCGAACATGACATGCCTAACAGACATAACAATAAGCCCAACCAAATATGGATTTGAAAATTCTCTTTCATAATTCTCCTGTTTTGATCATTTTAATAACCGCAAATATATCTATATTCCAATGATATATCATCTTAAACAACAACTATTTTCAATTCAAATTTAAATTTTCATTGGTTATTTATGAGAAAGAGAGTACCTTTGTATCCATCTCTATCAATCTACACTCATGATTCAACTTAATAACGGAAACAAAAAAATACTTCAAATAGCCATCCCTTCTATCGTTTCAAACATTACAGTTCCTCTGTTGGGCTTGATTGATGTTACTATTGTAGGTCATTTGGGCTCTGCCGCCTACATCGGAGCGATAGCTGTAGGCGGAATGCTTTTCAACATCATCTACTGGATTTTCGGTTTTCTGCGTATGGGAACCAGCGGCATGACTTCACAAGCATACGGCAGGCACGACCTGAATGAAGTCACCCGGTTACTACTCCGTTCCGTCGGAGTAGGATTATTCATTGCATTTACTTTGCTAGCCTTGCAATATCCTATAGAAAGAACCGCCTTCACCTTTATCCAAACGACTGAAGAAGTAGAACATCTGGCGTCCCTCTATTTCTATATCTGTATTTGGGGAGCACCGGCTGTATTAGGGCTTTACAGTTTTGCCGGCTGGTATATCGGTATGCAAAATTCCCGTTTCCCCATGTATATAGCCATCACACAAAATATAGTGAACATTGCGGTCAGTCTTCTTCTTGTATATGGATTAGGAATGAAAATAGAAGGTGTCGCCATCGGAACGTTAACTGCACAATATGCCGGGCTAGTCATGGCATATTTGTTGTGGTTACGCTACTACAGCACCCTGCGGAAACGCATAGAATGGCATTCCTTCTTTGACAAACAGGCCATGTACCGTTTCTTCCAAGTAAACAGGGATATCTTTTTCCGTACCATCTGCCTGGTGGCGGTTACTGTCTTTTTCACCTCGGCTGGTGCGGCACAAGGAGAAGTGGTGTTGGCGGTCAATACATTACTTATGCAATTATTCACTTTATTCTCCTACATTATGGACGGCTTCGCATACGCCGGAGAAGCATTGGCAGGAAGATATATCGGAGCCAATAATCAGAAAGCACTCCACACGACGGTTCGCCAACTATTCGGCTGGGGAGTAGGATTATCGCTTGCTTTCACCTTATTATATAGTATAGGGGGACAATCCTTTCTCGGATTACTGACTGACGAAACAACTGTCATTCATGCTTCCGAAAGTTATTTTTATTGGGTACTTGCCATTCCTTTGGCAGGCTTCTCTGCTTTTTTGTTCGATGGAATATTCATCGGTGCGACAGCCACCCATCTGATGCTGAAAGCCATGATAGTAGCCTCTGTCAGTTTCTTTCTTATTTACTATGGTTTCCGGGGGGCAATGGGCAATCACGCTTTATGGATGGCATTCATTACCTATCTTCTACTTCGCGGAGTAATGCAAGGAGTCATGGGAAGAAATATTTTAGGATATAAAACAAGTAAAAAAGATTAATATTTTTATCTTTGCAAAAAACTAAAAGACAAACCAATATGGCAAGATTTAAAAGAATTCTACTGAAGCTGAGCGGCGAAAGCCTGATGGGCGAAAAGCAATATGGTATAGACGAAAAACGTCTGGGTGAATATGCGCAACAAATCAAGGAAATACACGACCTTGGCGTACAAATAGGTATTGTAATCGGTGGTGGAAACATCTTCCGGGGGCTGAGCGGAGCTTCCAAAGGTTTTGACCGTGTAAAAGGTGACCAAATGGGGATGTTGGCAACCGTTATCAACAGCTTGGGATTGAGTTCCGCATTGGGAGCGGCCGGAGTCAAGGCACGTGTATTGACAGCTATCCGCATGGAACCCATCGGTGAGTTTTACAACAAATGGAAAGCGATTGAAGCGATGGAAAACGGAGAAGTTGTGATTATGTCTGCCGGAACAGGCAATCCGTTTTTTACTACCGATACCGGGTCTTCACTGCGTGGTATCGAGATAGAAGCCGATGTGATGTTGAAAGGAACACGCGTGGACGGCATTTATACAGCTGATCCGGAAAAAGACCCCACTGCTACGAAATTTGACGATATCACCTACGATGAGGTATTGAAGCGCGGTTTGAAAGTAATGGATCTTACAGCAACCTGCATGTGCAAGGAAAACAACCTGCCCATTATCGTTTTCGACATGGACACAGTAGGTAACCTGAAAAAAGTAATGACCGGTGAAAATATAGGAACACTGGTACACAACTGATTATCTCATCAAGTTCATCCATTTGTCATTCCTTATTTCCTTCTAGATGACAGATGGGTGAACAGTTTTTCTCTGTCTTACCATTTTTTCCACAAATTCGTTCTTTATTGACACATATTCCTTAAAAAAGAGACTCAACCGATAGATTTTCCATCTAAATGAACAATTATTCATGGACTTATAGCGTTAATTAGCCTATTTTTACATCAGCAAAAAATGTAAATCATTCAAAGACTATAAAAACGACAGGAAATACCATGAAAAATTACTGTTACATCTGTTTATTGACTGCCTGCATGGCTCCCATGTCTCTCCAAGCCCAAAAAGCAATTCCGTACAGTGGAGAAGTATGTGTAGCCCCTCTCCCTACAGTTCCCACAACCCTTCCCGGCATATCTTCCGACTCGTATGCCCGGCGCTTTGCCGACTCTGAGATGCTCCGCTTTCCCAAAGCTTATCAGCTGGATCATGGCAAACGGCTCTTTTTCGGGTATTCACAAGGAGTAGGCTGTTGCGCCATGCTGGATATGTGGAAAAATACCGGTGACAAACGTTACTTTACGTATGTTGAGGAATGGGCGGATAGTTTGATTAACGAAAAAGGAGAAATCCACCTTTATGATATGTCAACTTACAACCTGGATTACATCAATTCAGGAAAAGTACTGTTCGACCTCTATAAAGAAACAGGCAAAGAAAAATATAAAGCAGCCATGGACTTACTGGTAGAACAACTCAAAAGACAACCACGTACGCTGGAAGGTGGCTTCTGGCATAAATTGATCTATCAACATCAGATGTGGCTGGACGGACTTTATATGGCTTCTCCTTTCCTAGCCCGCTATGGAGCGGAATTCAACCGTCCTGATCTGATTGATGAAGCGGTAAAACAATTCACACTTTGCCACAAACATACCTATTCACCGGAAACCGGATTATATCATCATGCCTGGGACGAAAGCAAATCCCAACGTTGGGCAAATCCGCAAGACGGTACTTCACCTAACTTCTGGGGACGCAGTATAGGCTGGTGGTTCATGGCCATGGTAGATGTACTGGACTATATTCCCGACAACCACCCCGGACGTGCCTCGCTTATCAGTTGGATTCAAGGTTTGGCAGAAAGCCTGCCCAACTATCAAAGAGACGGGCTATGGTATCAGGTAATAGACCAGCCCGAACGTGAAAGTAATTTTCCCGAAGCATCCGTAACCACCCAATGTATGTATGCTTATGCCAAAGCGGTGAACAAAGGATATATAGACGCCCGATACCGGACCATCGCGGAAAAAGCCTTCAACGGATTAAAGAAAACATTGCTTCGCGAAAACCCCGACGGAACTCTGACACTGACCCGTTGCTGTCAAGTAGGCGGACTGGGCGGCACTCCTTACCGCGACGGAAGCTTTGAATATTACATTAGCGAAAAGATGCGTGACAACGATGCCAAAGCTACCGGTCCTTTCATCATGGGTTGCCTGCAACTTGGCAAATAGAATCATATCGCATAAACAACAGAATTATCCATCTTTTTAAATTAGCTATATACAATGAAACACACCATTTATGCTCTGACAATGTTTGCATTGGCCGCTTGCACCTCTCCCCAAGAGGAAGCCATAGACCGCCATGCACTGGTAACACGCAATAATCCGGAAGTAACTGCCATGGATTCATTATCCTCCCTGTCGGTAGGAAACGGAGAATTTGCCTACACGGTAGATGCTACAGGATTGCAGACTTTTCCCGAAGTCTATAAAAACGGAGTTCCACTGGGTACACAAAGCCAATGGGGATGGCACAGCTTCGGAAATCCCGAAAACTATAAACCGGAGGAAGCCTTGGTGGAGTATGACTTCGGCCACGGGCACAAAGAGCTATATGCCACCCAACCCAAAGAACCCGGCAGAGCAAAGGAAGCATCCGACTGGTATCGTGTAAACCCACACCGCCTGCATCTGGGTATCATCGGACTCGAATTAGAAAATGAAGTACGTCCCTCGGATGTGCAAAACATACAGCAATCACTGGATATGTGGAACGGTATCATCAACAGCCGGTTCACCCTCAAAGAAACTCCCTACCACATTCAGACAGTCTGCCATCCGGAGCGTGACATGATTGCCGCACGCCTGTCGGCCCGACAACCTGCCGGCATCAAGTTTCACTTCCCCTATCCCACGGGCGGTCACTGTGACGATGCTTGTAATTGGGAGGCGAATGATAAGCATAGCACGACCCTGGTCAGTGAAGATGCACAATCGGCCGTGTTAAAAAGAACACTCGACGCAACCACCTATTATGTAACAATCAGTTGGGAAGGCGCTGCGAAGCTGAGAGAAAAAAGTGCAAACTATTTCGTACTCACGCCAACGGACAGTGTATTTACATTCACCTGCCAATTCACACCGCAAGCGTCCGCTGCTCCCATCCTGACTTTTGCGGAAGTACAACAAGCCTCTTCCGGACACTGGCAAAATTACTGGACACAGGGAGCTGTCGCCGACTTCTCACAATGTACGGATGTCCGTGCCAAAGAATTGGAACGCCGGGTCGTATTAAGCCAATATCTGCTCGCCATCCAATGTGCCGGATCAACCCCGCCACAGGAAACCGGACTGACTTACAACTCCTGGTTCGGGAAATTCCATTTGGAAATGATCTGGTGGCATCAGGCACAATTCGCCTTATGGGGACATCCCGAATTACTGGACCGCACTTTATCCTGGTATGAAACCGTGGAACCCATAGCCCGCCAGATAGCGGAAAGACAAGGTTTCAAAGGCATACGCTGGATGAAAATGACTGATCCCAGCGGTACGGAAGCCCCCTCTAAAGTAGGCAGCTTCCTGATCTGGCAACAGCCTCATCTCATCTACCTGGCAGAATTGCTCTATCGGGCTAATCCATCGGAAGAACTGCTGAAAAAATACAATAGCCTGATACAGGAAACCGCCGAATTCATGTATTCATTCGCCACATACGAGGAAGAGCACGACCGTTATGTCTTGAAAGGCGCTATCCCCGCACAGGAAACGTTGCGCGCCGCCGAAACTGTCAATCCGCCTTTTGAACTTTCGTACTGGCATTTCGCCATGCAAGTCGCCCAAACATGGCGTGAACGTACAGGGATGGAACGTGTACCCGAATGGGATGTGCTGATAGAGAAATTATCTCCGCTGGCATACAACGACGAACAGCTGTATCTGGCAGCCGAGACCGCGGTGGATACCTATAAAGATATCCGTTTTACCTCAGACCACATGGCAGTGCTGGGCGCTGTCGGCATCCTGCCCATGAATCAGCTGATTCATGCCGGATATATGAAAAACACCCTGCACTGGATTTGGGATAACTGGAACTGGGACAAGACCTGGGGCTGGGATTATCCGATGACAGCCATGAATGCCGCCCGAATGGGTGAGCCCGAGAAGGCAGTCAGCGCATTATTGATGGACAAACGTACCAACACCTATCTGGTAAACGGTCACAATTACCAGGACGGGCGTCTGCGTATTTACCTGCCCGGCAACGGTGGATTACTGACCACAGTCGCCATGATGTGCGCCGGATGGGACGGATCGGAAGGAAACAATCCCGGATTTCCGAAAGATGGCAAATGGAATGTACGCTGGGAAGGGTTACAGCCGTTACCGTAAGAACAGGAGTTAGCAGTTATTATCATGAAAACGACATATTTACTTCTATGCCTGTTGGGCATCGGTAGCGTTTCCGGCGCAGGACAAACCAAACAGCCACAAAAGATAGGTGATTTCATAGAATCCACTTCGTACAACGAACATCGCCGGAATGCCACCCGAAGCCTGCAATATACCCCTGACGGAGACGATTTTGTCTGCATCAACGGTAAGAATCGCTTTACCCGTGCCTTATACGGCAGCCACACAGCATTCCGGCTGGAAACAAGCGACCGGCCCGTATTCGCTGCTTATACCAAGGAGAATCCGAAGCACATCTGCTTTAAACTGCAAACCTCCGGAGGCACGGTAGCCCTTGACTCTACCGAACACTGCGAGTCCCGTTATACAGCGGGACGCCGCAGCTACAGTTTATCTGATCCGGCTTTCGGAGGCGGAAGCTTATCCATTACCACATGGGCACTTCCCGATAAAGAAGGGGCTATCTGGCAATTCAACGCCCGGAATTTCAAGGAATTCCATCCCGTTCTACTGGCATCCATTTCAGAGATACGTAATTCCAAACTAAACCGTAACGGAGACATGGGAGCCGACCCAGCCGACAGTTTCGAAGCTCCTCTCCAGCCTCAACAGTTACAATCCTTCCCGGTACAGATAGACGGAACACTTTATATTCTATTGGAAAACCAGGAACTACGCACACTGACGACTGCCGAAGGCGAAAACCTGTTTAAAAAGGCAGAAGCCGCCCGCTCCGAAACAGCCTCACGCATCCGCATTGAAACACCCGACCCTTATTTCAACACCTTAGGAGGCACGCTGGCTATGGCTGCCGATGGAATCTGGGACGGCGAAGTGTGGCTACACGGTGCCATAGGCTGGCGAATGCCCCTCAGTGGCTGGCGAGCCGCCTATACCGGCGATGTTTTGGGATGGCATGACCGTGCCCGGACCCATTTCAACGCATACGCGGCAAGTCAGGTCACCGAAGTGCCCAACACCCTCCCCCATCCGGCACAAGATTCCGCCCTGCATCTGGCACGTTCCGTCAAGAAATGGGGTACACCCCAATACAGTAACGGATACATCTGCCGTAATCCGCACCGCAATAATCAGATGCACCACTACGACATGAACCTTTGCTACATAGACGAATTGTTATGGCATTTCAAGTGGACGGGGGACTTGGATTATGTCCGCCAAATGTGGCCTGTCATCACCCGTCACCTCGCATGGGAAAAGCTGAACTACGACCCGGATAACGACGGGCTGTATGACGCATACGCCTGTATTTGGGCCAGTGACGCCCTTTATTACAATAGCGGAGCAGTCACCCATTCATCGGCTTATAACTACCGTGCCAACAAGACAGCGGCCCAATTGGCAGAAAAGATAGGCGAAGATCCCACTCCTTACCGCAACGAAGCCGAAAAGATTCTGAAAGCCATGAACGAGAGGCTATGGCTTCCCGGCAAAGGACATTGGGCGGAATATCAAGATTTTATGGGACACAAGCGAGTACACGAAAGTGCCGCTGTATGGACCATTTATCATGCTATAGACAGCGAGACAGCCAATCCGTTCCAAGCCTATCAGGCTACCCGTTATGTAGACACGGCCATTCCTCATATCCCCGTCACGGCCCATGGATTAAAAGAGAATGGATATGCCACTATCGCCACCACCAACTGGCTGCCCTACTCATGGAGCATCAATAATGTCGCCTTTGCCGAAGTCATGCATACCGCATTGTCATACTTCCAGGCCGGACGTGCCGACGCCGGATACAAACTTTTAAAAAGTTCTGTTCTGGACGGCATGTATCTAGGAGACAGTCCGGGTAACTTCGGCCAGATCAGCTTCTATGATGCCGCACGCGGAGAATGCTACCGCGATTTCGGCGATCCCATCGGAGTCGCTTCACGAGTACTGATCCAAGGTCTGTTCGGTATCCTGCCGGATGCCCTGAATAAACAAATCATCCTCCGGCCGGGCTTCCCGGCCGACTGGGACAAGGCTTCCGTCAGCACTCCCGATATAAGCTATCGCTTTACCCGGAAAGAAGATACGGATACCTATCATATCACACAACGGTTCCAGACTCCTCTCCATCCGGTATTGCAAATCAATGCCAGAAAAGAGAAGATCCGTTCAGTAAAAGTGAACGATGTCCCTGCCACATGGCAAAGCATCGAATCGGCCCATGGCTATCCTCTTCTTTCAATCCAGGCGGAAGGAACATCTTCAACCACCATTACCATCGAATGGGAAGGAGCACCACTTCATACGTTGGCAGCCCAGGAACCAGTCATCGCTTCAAACGGGAAATTGGCTTTGCAAATACCTTCGGGAGCATCCATCTCCCAAGTATATGATCCTCAGAGCGTTTTAGCAAAGCACACAATGGGAGCCACCGCTTTCAACGCACAGATAAAAGGTGAACCGGGACACCACACTTTCTTTGTTTACACTCATCAAGGAGAAATGGATTGGTGGCAACCTGTTAATATCTATATAGAGAACACCCGGAAAGCCCCCTCCTATACAGACTTTGCAGATATCCGTCCCGAAAAATGCCGGATGGTTGATTTTGACAGACAACTGAATGCTTCCGTCACCGATATTTATCAAAATGAATACCTGTCTCCCCGGTCTCCATACACTACGTTGCAACTTCCCACACAGGGAATAGGAGAATGGTGTCATCCGCTGCTGACCGCTACCATAGACGACTCGGAATTACGCAGTCTTGTACATCATGATACTTTCCAAACGTCTTTAGGCATCCCCTTCCGTCTGAAAGAAAAAGGAAACAACATTCTTTTCACCTCCCTATGGGATAATTACCCGGACAGTTCCACCATCTCACTATCCGGCACGGCCTCACATGCTTATCTGCTGATGGCGGGAAGTACCAACCACATGCAGTGCCACATTGCCAATGGAATAATCCGCATACACTATGCAGACGGAACTTCCCAAGCAACGGAGTTGACCAATCCGGACAACTGGTGTCCTATAGAACAAGACTTCTATGTGGACGGAAAAGCATTCCAAGTACCTGCTCCCCGGCCGTACCGTCTGCACTTGAAAAGCGGTAAAGTAAGCCGTGACCTGGGTAAGGAACTCAACATCACCGGTGTATATGGACGTGAGATAGAGGGGGGTGCAGGCATATTGCTCGATATTCCTTTGGATGATTCCAAGGAACTAAAAGGGCTGACCCTGGAAACCCTGTCCAATGATGTGGTGATAGGAATAATGGGAATCACTTTGCAATAACCACGTGTTATTCAATGCGGAATTACGTTAACTTGAACCGGCGTAGTTCCGCATTATTCATCTTTGGCACACTACGCAAATGTTCCAAAGTCACTCCTTGAATGTGTGCCTGTACCGCCCTGTTTATCAGTCCATGCCCGACGGCCAACACCTGTTTTCCATCATATCGCTCTTTCAAGTAGTCCACAAAACGCCCCGCACGTTCATAGAGCATCGCCTCCGTTTCCACATCTGCCGGAAAATGTTGCAAATCAACTTCTTTAATGGCAAGACCTGTCCAACTCCCCCAATCGATTTCACGCAGCAAGACTGTTTTCTCCCAAGGCAGGTTCCGACCTTCCACCGCGATACGGGCCGTATCCACACACCGTTTCAAATCACTACTGACCACTGCATCCAAAGAGATGTTCCGCAAAGTATCACGCAACGCTTCAGCCTGTGCTATTCCTTCAACAGTCAGCGTGCCCGGCATATGTCCTTGGAAAATACGGGCGATATTCTCTTCTGTCTGCCCGTGACGGGCTAAATATAAAGTTATCATCTTTTTTAATGCAAAGATAATGCTTACCGGCCAGATTTACTTCAAAAGGGCAACCTTCTTATTCTCCTTTCCAAAGAAAAGCAATCTTCAGACAGATGATAAAAAAATAACAATCTTGCCTATAAAAGTATTCTCCCCGTAGATTAAGGGGTTTCTTCCGTACAGTTAAGGCCTTTCATGCGGTAACCTACTACAGACTCCGTCAGTAGACTGTACAGTCTGTTACATCAGACCGTACGGTCCACTACAATAGTTTATACAGTCCATTATCGGAGTCTGTAGTAGGTTACCGTATGAAAAAGCTTAATCATGCAGTAGAAAAGACTTAGTATACAGGGGAAAAAGGCTTAAGTATTCATCAAAAGCAGACAGCCACCTTCGAAATGTCACTCCGCCTGCAAGCTACAAATTATCCACCGTATCTTCCACTTCTATCACCCAGTCCCCGATAGTACGGGTGGCACTGTCGAAATTAATCCCCACCTTCACGATGCGCCTGCCATCCTTGCGATAAGGAACAGCATACAGCCTGCTGTTTATCTGCGCCAATGCCTCCCGGGCCGTACCGTCATATTTAAATTCCAGCACATAAATAGCATCCTGCATCTTTATGACCACATCCGCACGCCCCACCGCACTTTTCACCTCGCTGTCCACATACATCCCCATCAGACGGAACAACAAATAAAAGATGGTCTGGTAATGCTTCTCCGTCTTGTTCTCCAAATCATTGGGAATGGAAGCAAAGAAAGAACGCGTACGTTCCAAGCAGCTCTCTATATCTCCCTTACGAAGATCGCGAATGAAGGAAACGACATAAAAAGTACTGCTCTGACCCGGCAACTCAAGGTAAGCGGGCAACAGGGACTCGATGAAACCTTTACGCACCTCCCCGTTGGGATAGGCCAGCCGGTACACCTGGAACTCGGGATCATATCCCTTGATCGTCAGGTAACCACTTTGATATAAAACGGGGATAGGACTAGTTACACGTTCCGTCGGGGCATCAAACTGCTCGTCTGTAGCCTCCACCCCCTCCAGCTGGCGCACGTCAAAATCCGTTTCCTGCAACAAATCAATCAAGAAAGTAGGAGTGCCGGTAGAGAACCAGAAATTCTTGTACTCCTTTGCATCAAAGGCATTGAACAGACTGAAAGGATTGTAAATATCCTCACAATGCTTGCTGAAATGATACCCGTCATACTGCCGCTTCAGATGCGCACAGGCAGCTTCATACGTCTCGCCGTTCGCCAAAGCCATCCGCTCAATGTCCGGACGAAGCTCGTCCAGCAACTCCCGCTCGGTGATGCCGCATATCGCGCTGAAGTCATCCCGCATACTGATGTTCTTCAAATTATTCAGCTCACTGAAGATGCTCATCTGGCTGAACTTGCTGATTCCCGTGATAAAGAGGAAACGAAGGTATTGCCCCAATCCCTTGAGAGGACTGAAAAACTTACGCAGTTCATTCCGAAGCTCCTGCTGCAAGGGGATGTTGGAATTACTGTCCAAAAGAGGAGCGTCGTATTCGTCAATCAGGACAACGACCGGCAGACCGGTCTGTTCATACGCACGACGGATCATACCTTGCAGACGAGCAGCAGGAGTCTTTTCCTCCTTTTCCGCCCCATAAACCTTTTCACAACGAAGTAAAAACAGATTCAACTGTTCCTGCAAATCGAACAGGGTAGTATATTTAGTCAGACTGAAATCAATATGGAATACCGGATACACGTTCCAGTCCTTTTCCAGACGCTCCATGGCCAGCCCCTTAAACAAATCTTTTTTCCCTTGAAAGTAAGCCTCAAGAGTGGACACCAACAAGCTTTTCCCAAACCTCCGCGGACGGCTCAGAAAATACACACTGTCCGTGTTAGCCAATCGGTAAACCAGTTCGGTCTTGTCTACATATACACAATTCCGGTTACGCAACTGCTCAAAATTCTGTATACCTATGGGGTATCGTCTGTAATTTTCTTCCATATTCTCATTGTTTTCTAATTCTGCTTATGGGATAGAAACAAAGATAGCTGTTATCCGATAAAACACAAAAACTTTTCATTTGTTTTTAATAAAGCCCCAACAACTTAAACTGGTGATGATAAGGTAAAGAGCCGTTAGAAATATAAAATCATCTCTCTTTTATTGCAGATAATCAAAAAATAAATTACTTTTGTTTCACTTAAAACGAATCAATAAACAACTTAAATAACAGAACAGTATGATAGACGCAAAAACTTGCATCAACGACGCACAAGAGAAAATGGACATGGCCGTTATGTATTTGGAAGAAGCCTTAGCGCACATTCGTGCAGGAAAAGCCAGTACCCGGTTGCTGGACGGCATTCGTGTTGACTCTTATGGAAGCATGGTTCCCATCAGTAATGTAGCTGCCGTGACTACTCCCGATGCACGCAGTATCGCCATCAAGCCATGGGACAAAAGTATGTTCCGTATCATCGAAAAAGCTATCATGGACTCTGATCTGGGCATCACTCCCGAAAACAACGGTGAAATTATCCGTTTGGGTATTCCGCCATTGACAGAGGAACGCCGCAAGCAACTGGCCAAACAATGTAAAGGCGAAGGCGAAACCGCAAAAGTAAGTATACGCAACGCACGCCGTGACGCTATAGACACACTGAAAAAGGCCGTTAAAGAGGGTATGCCCGAAGACGAGCAAAAGAATGCGGAAGCCAAACTTCAGAAAGTACACGATAAATATATCGCGAAGATTGAAGAACTTCTAGCAGAGAAAGATAAAGAAATTATGACGGTTTAATGAAGAACTTAAAATAATGAAGCAATAATAATGAAGAAGGAAGAATTGTCCTGCACAGCCTTGCTTTTGTCCGTGCGATCCAATTCCTCTTTCTTCATTTTTCATTCTTCATTTTAATTTATGAAAGGACTAGTAATAAAAAACACAGGCAGCTGGTATCTTGTCAAAACAGAAGACGGACGTACCATCGAATGCAAGATCAAAGGAAATTTCCGTTTAAAGGGTATTCGGAGTACCAATCCCATTGCTGTAGGAGATTATGTACAAATCATTATCAACAATGAAGGAACCGCCTTCATCAGTGAGATAGAAGACCGCAAGAACTATATCATCCGGCGCGCCTCCAACCTTTCCAAACAATCGCACATACTGGCTGCCAATCTGGATCAATGTATGCTGATTGTTACAATTAATTATCCCGAAACCTCAACTATATTCATTGACCGTTTTCTAGCCACCGCGGAAGCATACCGTGTACCCGTCAAACTGATATTCAATAAGACAGACAGGTATAATGAGGATGATACACGCTATATGGATGCTCTGATAAACCTGTACACATACATCGGTTACCCTTGCTTCAAAGTTTCCGCACTGAACAACATAGGTACAGATGAAGTGAAAAAAGACCTGGAAGGGAAGGTCACTTTGCTTTCCGGCAACTCAGGAGTAGGGAAATCAACATTAATCAACGCCATTTTACCTGAACAAACTTTGAAAACAGGTGAAATATCCGATTACCATAACAAGGGAATGCATACCACAACCTTTTCCGAAATGTTCCCGGTAGACGGCGGCGGATACATCATCGACACTCCGGGTATCAAAGGTTTCGGAACATTCGATATGGAAGAAGAGGAAGTAGGACATTACTTTAAAGAAATATTTGAATATTCCGCTCATTGCAAGTATGGAAACTGCACCCACAGGCACGAGCCCGGATGCGCCGTACGCGATGCAGTGGAGAAACATCTAATCAGCGAGTCACGCTATACTTCTTACCTGAATATGTTGGAAGACAAGGAAGAAGGCAAGTATCGCGCCGCTTACTAAAAACCACAACTTTATGAAAAAACACCTCTTAGCTATTGCACTGTTTGCATTATGCACCACCGGGCTGAATGCCGCTTCTCCTAAAAAAGTAGCTCCTGAAAAAAAAGGAGTAGAAACCATTAACCGTGCCACAGCCGAAGCACATATCGGCTTTTTGGCCTGTGACGAACTGGAAGGACGCGAAGCCGGATGGAAAGGTGGACGCATTGCAGGCAATTATATCATTTCCTGCCTGAAACAGATGGGAATAAAGCCACTGGACGGAGACTATATACAGCCCTTTGACGTGTATCATGCTGAACGGCAAGTGAAAGGGAAACGCTGGCAAGTACATCCCGATTCTATTGCGGAACTGAAAAAAGTGGTATATCAAAAATTGGCATTACGTAATATCTTAGGTAAAATAGAAGGAAAGAATCCAAATGAAATTGTCATTATCGGTGCACATTACGACCACATAGGCTACGATCCGATGCTGGAAGGAGATCAGATTTATAACGGTGCAGATGATAATGCATCAGGCGTTCAAGCCGTATTACAGGTAGCCCGTGCTTTTCTTGCTACCGGCGAGCAGCCGGAACGTACCGTTATCTTCGCCTTTTGGGATGGTGAGGAAAAGGGATTGCTGGGCTCCCGTTATTTCGCCATGAACTATCCGGATATTAAAAAGGTAAAAGGCTATTTGAACTATGACATGATAGGACGTAACAACCGGGAGGACCAGCCCGATTATTTCGTTTACTTCTATACCGCAGCCCATCAGGCCTTCGGTGACTGGCTGAAAAAAGATATTGAGGATTACCGCTTGCAGTTATCCCCTGACTACCGGGCTTGGGACAATCCGGTGGGAGGCAGCGACAACGGCACGTTCGCCAAACTGGGAATACCTATTATATGGTATCACACTGATGCCCATCCCGATTATCACCTTCCGGGAGATGAAACACAGAAAATCAATTGGCTGAAGATAGTCGATATAACCAAAGCCTCTTTCCTTGCGATGTGGAAACTGGCAAACGAAAAAAAATATTAAAAAAGAACGTGGCGTTTAAACTGAACGCCACGTTTTTTTATCTAATCTTACATTAACGTATTTATTAAACCCATATAGAAAGGCACATGAACAAACGAATCAAATGGGGCATCATTATATTAATCGGAGCCGGCTTGGCCGGACTAGGCATCTATCAATTTACCCCTCACGAAAATGAAGAACTGACAGCCGCCGACGCGTTGCCTAAAGAAAACAAGCAACGCACATTGAAAGTCAATGCACAAGTCATAAAACCACACTTGCTGACAGATGAAATATTGGTGACCGGACGCCTGGTTCCTGACGAAGAAGTGAGTCTGTCTTTTGAAACCTCCGGAAAGATCACCGATATTTTTTTCACAGAAGGCACATTGGTAAAACGAGGAGAATTACTTGCCAAAGTAAACGACCGGCAGTTACAGGCTCAGTTAAAACGTCTGGAAGCACAAATACCTTTAGCCGAAGACCGTGTGTTCCGCCAAAACGCCCTGTTAAAACGAGATGCGGTCAGTAAAGAAGCATACGAACAGGTAAAAACCGAACTTGCCACCCTTAACGCTGATATCGAAAATATCAAAGCCAACATTGACATGACCGAACTCCGCGCACCATTCGACGGTATCATCGGATTGAGGCAGGTCAGTACGGGAGCATACGCCTCCCCCACCACTGTAGTAGCCAGACTGACCAAAGTGACTCCATTGAAAGTAGAGTTCGCTGTACCGGAACGTTATGCCCGGGAAATAAAAAAAGGGACTAATCTGGAATTCAAAGTAGAAGGAAAACTGGATACCTATCATGCACAGGTTTATGCAACCGAATCCAGTATAGATATGGAAACCCATTCATTGAACATCCGTGCCATCTACCCCAACCGCAACGGCGAACTGCTGGCAGGCAGATATGCAGATATTCAATTAAAACAAAAAGAAATAGAAGATGCGATAGCGATTCCATCCGAAGCGATTGTCCCCGAAATGGGTAAAAATAAAGTATTTGTTTATCGTAGCGGAGTTGCAGACCCTGTAGATGTTATCATAGGTCTTCGTACCGAAGCCGAAGTACAGATTGTACGAGGATTGTCTGTGGGTGATACCATCCTGACATCGGGTACACTGCAATTACGTAAGGGAATGCCTGTGGAACTTCAGGCCATTAACTAACAACTAAAAAAATACTTTTATGAATATTTCCGAACTTAGTATCCGTAGGCCTGTGCTTGCCACCGTGCTTACCATCATCATATTACTTTTCGGACTGATCGGTTACAATACATTGGGAGTCCGCGAATATCCTTCAGTAGATAATCCGATCATCTCTGTTACCTGTAGTTACTCGGGTGCCAATGCCGATGTAATCGAGAATCAGATAACCGAGCCTTTGGAACAAAACATCAACGGTATTCCGGGAATCCGTTCTTTGTCCAGTGTCAGCCAACAAGGGCAATGCCGTATCACAGTGGAATTTGAATTATCCGTCGATTTGGAAACTGCCGCCAATGACGTACGCGACAAAGTGTCCCGCGCACAACGTTACCTGCCACGCGACTGTGACCCTCCTACTGTATCCAAGGCTGATGCCGATGCAACGCCTATCCTGATGGTAGCTATCCAAAGTGACAGCCGCTCTCTGTTGGAACTGAGTGAAATAGCAGACTTGACCGTAAAAGAACAACTGCAAACCATTTCGGATGTAAGCAGCGTATCTATTTGGGGAGAAAAACGTTACTCCATGCGCCTATGGCTCGACCCCACCAAAATGGCAGGATATGGTATTACTCCGGTAGATGTAAAGAACGCGATAACCAATGAAAATATAGAACTCCCCTCGGGCAGCATTGAAGGTAATACCGTAGAATTGACCTTACGCACCATGGGACAAATGCACACCGCTAAAGAATTCAATAACATCATATTAAAAGAAGTAGGCGGAAGAGTGGTCCGTTTCAGCGATATCGGTTACGCCGAACTAGGTCCGGCAGATATCAAGAGTTACATGAAAATGAACGGAGTGCCGATGGTAGGTGTCGTTGTCATTCCACAACCCGGTGCCAACCATATCGAAATCGCCGATGCCGTATACCAGCGTATGGAGCAGATGAAGAAGGACTTGCCCGACGATGTGAAATACAGCTATGGCTTTGACAACACTAAGTTTATCCGCGCTTCCATTGATGAAGTAAAAAGTACGGTGTATGAAGCGTTCGTACTGGTTATCATCATCATTTTCCTGTTCTTGCGCGACTGGCGCGTGACACTGATTCCCTGCATCGTGATTCCGGTTTCATTGATCGGAGCTTTCTTTGTGATGTACATAGCAGGTTTCTCCATCAATGTGCTGACCATGCTGGCGGTGGTATTGTCCGTAGGTTTGGTAGTGGATGACGCCATCGTTATGACAGAAAATATCTATATCCGCATAGAACGAGGTATGCGTCCGTTCGAAGCAGGAATAGAAGGGGCAAAAGAAATTTTCTTCGCTGTTATCTCCACCACTATCACCTTGGTGGCAGTGTTCCTGCCCATCGTATTTATGGAAGGAACCAGCGGACGTCTGTTCCGTGAGTTCAGTTTCGTTGTGGCAGGTTCGGTCGTCATTTCTTCCTTTGCCGCATTAACGTTCACCCCTATGCTGGCAACCAAGCTATTGATAAAACGGGAAAAACAGGGATGGTTCTACCAAAAGACAGAGCCTTTCTTTGAAGGTATGAACCGCATATATGCCCGTTCACTGAACGCTTTTCTTAAAAGACGCATATGGGCAATACCTGTTACAGTGATTATGTTGATAGCCATCGGAGTACTTTGGGTCCAGATACCCGCTGAAATGGCTCCGATGGAAGACCGGTCGCAAATAAGTATCAATACCCGTGCAGCCGAAGGCGCCAGCTATGAATACATCCGTGATTATACGGAAGATATCAACAATCTGGTAGATTCTATTATACCTGATGCCGAATCTGTAACCGCACGTGTTTCCAGTGGCAGTGGAAATATACGTATCACATTGAAAGATATCAAAGATCGTGATTACACCCAGATGGAAGTTGCCGAACGTATCTCACAGGCCATCCGCAACAAGACGAAAGCACGTGCCTTTGTGCAACAACAGTCTTCTTTCGGCGGACGGAGAGGAAGTATGCCCGTACAATATGTACTACAAGCTGTCAGTATAGAAAAACTGGAGAAAGTATTACCGGCTTTTTTAAGCAAAGTATATGACAACCCTACTTTCCAGATGGCGGACGTGGACCTGAAGTTCAGCAGCCCGGAAATGAGAGTGAATATTAACCGTGATAAGGCAGGTACAATGGGAGCCACCGTGCGTGATATAGCCGAAACACTGCAATACGGTCTCAGCGGACAACGTATGGGCTATTTTTATATGAATGGAAAACAATATGAGATTTTGGGTCAGATAAACCGCCAACAACGTAATACACCGGCCAATATCAAATCTATTTACATACGAAGCGACAAAGGGGAAATGATTCAATTGGACAATCTGGTAGAATTTGTAGAATCCGTAGCTCCTCCTAAATTGTACCACTACAACCGTTTTATTTCCGCTACCGTATCTGCCGGACTGGCAGATGGAAAGACCATCGGACAAGGCTTGGAAGAAATGGATAAAATCGCCGCCCAGACTTTGGACGAAACTTTCCGTACCGCCTTGTCGGGAGACTCCAAAGACTATCGGGAAAGTTCATCCAGCCTGATGTTTGCTTTCATTCTGGCATTGATACTTATCTATCTTATTCTGGCGGCACAGTTCGAAAGTTTCAAGGACCCTTTCATCATCATGCTTACCGTTCCTCTGGCCATTGCAGGAGCACTGATTTTCATGTATGCCGGTGGCATTACCATGAACATATTCAGCCAGATCGGTATTATTATGCTGATTGGTCTGGTAGCAAAGAATGGTATCTTGATTGTGGAATTTGCCAATCAGAAACAAGAATCCGGTGAAAACAAGATGCAGGCCATACGGGATGCCGCTTTGCAACGCTTGCGCCCTATTCTCATGACAAGTGCCTCTACCGTATTAGGCTTGATCCCGCTGGCATTCGCAACAGGAGAAGGCGCCAACCAACGTATCGCCATGGGTACGGCTGTTGTGGGAGGAATGTTAGTATCTACTTTCCTGACCATGTATATCGTACCGGCTATTTATAGTTATATATCTACCAACCGAAACGTTAAAACAGAAACTGTATGAAACGAATCATTATAACTTTATGTATCTGTACTGCATGGGTGGCTTCCACCTATGCGCAATATCCTTATACGCTGAAAAAATGTCTGGAGGAAGGACTTGCAAACAATTATTCCATACGTATCACCCGTAATGAAGAACAGATCAGCCATAACAATGCCACATTAGCAAATGCCGGTTATCTGCCGACTGTTGATTTGTCTGCCGGATATACAGGAACGTTGGACAATACGGATACCAAGAGTAGAAGTACAGGCACTACAGCCAGTGAACGAAACATCTACGACCAAACCTTAAAGGCCGGACTGGATGTAAACTGGACTCTGTTCGACGGATTCAATATCAGCACCACCTACAAAAAACTGAAGGAACTGGAACGCCAGGGAGAAACCAACACGCGTATTACCCTTGAAGACTTCATAGCGGGACTCACTGCCGAATACTATAATTATGTACAACAGGAAATACGTCTGAAGAACTTCCTTTACGCTGTGTCTTTATCCAAAGAACGCCTGCGCATTGTAGAAGAACGATACCATATCGGTAATTTTTCCCGGCTGGATTATCAACAAGCCAAAGTGGACTTCAATGCAGACAGTGCACAATATATGAAACAACAGGAACTGGTGGTTACCTCACGTATCAACCTGAACGAGTTAATGGCCGTACAGGAAGTCAACCGACCGCTACGTGTCAATGACTCCATTATAACAGTGAATGATGCGCTGAATTACGATGAATTATGGGAATCCACCCTCAAGACGAATGCCAACCTGCTGAAAGCTGATCAAAATACAACAATTGCCCAATTGGATTACCGTCAGGTTCTATCCCGTAATTATCCCTATGTGAAATTGAACGCCGGTTATGGCTATACATTCAACAAATATGAAACAAACGCCACCAGCCGGAGAAGCAATTGGGGACTAAACGGAGGAATTACCGTAGGCATTAACCTATGGGATGGTAACCGTCGCCGTGAAAAGCGCAATGCCAGCCTGCAAATACGTAACTCGCAACTGGAAAGAGAACAGCTGGAATTGGGCTTGAAAGCGGATTTAAGCAATCTGTGGCAGGCCTATCGCAATAATTTACGTTTATTAAATTTGGAACGCCAGAATCTGGTTGCCGCCCGTGAAAACCATGAAATAGCCAAAGAACGTTATCTGTTGGGAGATCTCTCCGGTATCGAGATGCGTGAAGCCCAAAAGAGCCTGCTTGATGCGGAAGAACGTATTTTGTCTGCTGAATATAACACCAAAGTCTGTGAAATTTCCCTGCTCCAACTAAGTGGAAGAATAACGAAATATCTCGAATAATCGTTATAGCCTTTACTTATAGCTTGTAATTCAGGGCAGTTATCCGTACCTTTGCACACAATTATCACTAAATATGTTGTAAAAAGATATGGGATTATTTATCAAGAAGCCTTTTGCTGCATTACAAGCCGAAGCCAATGAATCTGGAAACAAGACCCTGAAAAGAGTCTTGGGACCATGGAGCTTGATCGCATTAGGAGTAGGTGTTATCATCGGTGCCGGATTATTCTCCATCACCGGAACAGTAGCCGCAGGATACACAGGGCCTGCCATTACTTTATCTTTCGCCATAGCGGCAATAGGTTGTTGCTTTGCCGGTTTATGTTATGCCGAGTTTGCTTCCATGATACCTGTAGCAGGTAGTGCTTATACATACTCATATGCTACAATGGGCGAACTTATAGCATGGATTATCGGCTGGGATCTAGTATTGGAATATACTGTTGCCGCTACTACCGTCAGTATCAGCTGGAGCAGATATCTCGTTGTTTTTCTGGAAGGAGTGGGGATAAATATCCCCCATGCACTTGCTGCTTGTCCCTGGGACGGAGGTATTGTGAATATACCGGCCGCACTGATTGTAGTGCTGATGAGTATTTTTCTGATTCGTGGAACAGAAGGAAGTTCTATCTTTAACGGCTTCATTGTGTTCCTGAAAGTGGCAGTGATTCTTATTTTCGTTGTATTAGGATGGAAATACATTAATGCAGAGAATTATGTTCCTTATATCCCTGCCAATACTGGTACTTTAGGCGAGTTCGGATTCTCGGGTGTATTGCGTGGAGCAGCGATTGTATTTTTCGCCTTTCTTGGTTTTGATGCCGTAAGTACAGCCGCTCAGGAAACAAAAAATCCGAAACGGGATATGCCCGTCGGCATTCTAGGTTCCCTGCTGATTTGCACCATTCTTTATATGGTGTTTGCTTACGTAATGACGGGAGTTGCCCATTATTCTGACTTTGCAGGACAACAAGGTATCGCACCTGTTGCCGTAGCGATTGACCACATGGGACATGCAGATGCCACAGGAGTAATTCATCCGGATTATCCGTGGTTGAACCGGGCCATCGTACTGGCTATCCTGTTTGGTTACTGCTCGGTTATTATGGTAACTTTGCTAGGACAAAGCCGTGTATTTCTAAGTATGAGCCGCGACGGACTGTTGCCTCCTTTCTTTTCAAAGATTCACGAGAAATACCGGACACCGGCACACAGTAATTTGTTATTCATGGTCATTGTAGGAGGGCTGGCAGCATTTGTTCCGGCACGTGTAGCCGGAGAAATGACCAGTATAGGTACCTTATTCGCCTTCACATTGGTTTGCGCGGCAGTATTGATCGTGCGTAAAAGTATGCCTGACGTACATCGTGCCTTTAAAACTCCTTTTGTTCCCACGGTACCGATTTTAGGCATCCTTACCTGCCTTTGTATGATGTTGTTTCTTCCGGCTGACACTTGGATCCGATTGGTATTATGGATGCTGATAGGTCTGGATGTTTATGCCTGCTATGGAGTAAAACACAGCAAGCTGGAGCATAACGTAAAACGACGCAAAGGACTCACCATATTGAATATGACAGGAATCGCCCTGTCTGTACTTTCAGTTATTACAGGATTGTGGCATCAACAGACAGTAGGCTGGGAAGAAGACAAGACATTGCTCGCTATTTCGTTCGTCTTTGCGTTCACACATTGCGCATTCTATATGGTACGTATCTGGAAACAGACATCCGAGAAGAAGAAGTAAGCGTTTTCCACACGCTATCTATTTCCATAACTTTCATTCACCGTAAGGGGTAAATTCAATCCACCCCCTACCGTGAATAAAGTTATCATAGTTTCATACCCATCGGTTCTGAACCCATAATCAAGCCTTATAACCTATGAAAGTCTTAAGTTATCCATAGTAGAAAGAACATTTAAAAAACTTCTTCAAAAATGTTTTTAGCTACTACCACAGTATTTCCTTCAGGAATTGAGGAATAGAATCCTGTTTCTTTAGTCCATGCTTCTTCCAAGGTATAAAAATCAAGTTCCTCCGGTTGCTTTCCATCCAGGACACAAGCTAAATAATCAAAATAAGCCTTCCATCTCATAAAATAGAAATCTTTCAAAATGCCATTCCATTCTTTATGAGCATAATCACGAAGTCCGCCTTGATCTGCCGCTACACGATTTCCCCATGTAGTAATCTGAACACGTGCATTCCATTCGTATAATGCTTTTTCTTCCTGGGTCTGTCCTGCTGAACGTGCCGCTTCAATCCAAGTTCCAACCTTGAATTCTTTCCGGGTACCCAACAACTGGTCTTGCAATAGAATAAGATGCAGAAAATGCTGTGAAGCCAACTCAAATACTTGCTTGTCTCCTGCCCGGAACGCAGCCGTTACCACTTTTTGCATCAAACGCCCCTTTTCTGCCAATGCCTGCCGGAGCACATCCACCAAATCGAATTCAAAATTATTATTACCCTGATATTTATCAGCCACAGAAACCATCAGTCGGGCAGCCTCTATCACATCCTGCGGATTATAGTATTCTTTCATCTCCGACCAACTGGATACCTGATATACATCCAACCCCGGACGAGCGCAGAATACCGACTCATGCGTTCCCTGTTGTATTTTCTCCTTGGGACTATTATAAATACCGTTACCTAATAAATCCCAAACTTGTTGCAAAGCCTCATCCTCTACCCCATAACGAGCATATACGTATCCTTTCAACCACTCATCACGAGTAAACCGATGTTCACGCCATGGCAATTCCATCACCAGCTCATACATAACCGGATTGTTCTCAATACCTTCCGGAGTCATCCCTACTCCACGCAATGTCCTTCCGGCATGAACATCTGCTTTCGCGTCATAAAAGCCATCAATCAGCGCATCCATTTTACCATGAAGCCCAATGTTACCACCAAAATTCAACAACATGCAGTACACCCACTCATGCTGCCCGTATCCTCCTTTGCGACACCACTCTGACGCCGGGTCCCCCCATTGCGGACGGCATTCGCTATGCAAGTCCAAGACTAACAGGTCTCCTGCTTCCAGATGCTCTATCATCGGAGTACGAGGATTGTCCTGCCATGCCTGAGCCACCCACACAGCATCCGGATTTGTTTTTTTCATGGCTTTCATGATGGCTTTACCGGCTGCATCCAAATTTACTCCTTGAGTACTTCCCCCTTCATGAAACGGATCAATAGCGTAAAAACCTGTTTTTCCATACAGTTTTGTCAGTTCTCTATAATACAAAGCAGAGATTTCTTCAAAGCGCTCATCCTCCGGCTGTAAAAAGGCAGGACGATGATAGCTGCACCAAAATCCGGGATCAGCAACATTCAATCCTAATTTCTCCTTTGCATTATGAGGAACCATGCCACAATATCCCGGCAACACAGGTTCGATGCCATATTCACGCATTCTTTTTACAATCTTCTTCTGAAGTTTTTCCTGACGGGTATACCAACTTTCAGGATTAGGTCCTCCCCACCCTTCCAGATTATTCATCAACCACCAAGCTGTAAAACCCGGTCCGGCTACAAATTCATTAATTTCATCCTTAGTATATCCCAGTTTTAGAAGTACATTTCTCCAAACCGACTCAGTCCCTGTCAATGCCAGGGAAAGATTGATACCGTGAAGCGCCATCCAATCTATCTCCTTTTCCCAACGCTCCCAGTCCCAAAAAGCCATGGAATAAGAGAAAGTACAATAATTCAGATCATAACGATAGGGCAGATCCGTTTCATGCCGTTCCTTTTTAGTCACAGGGGGCAAAACAGCAGGCAGTTTTGCAGTCATTCCATTCCAAGAAAGATGTATGCCTGCATAATATTTCAAATACCAATTCAATCCGGTAGCAATATTTACATAGTCATTACCCCGGATAATTACTTTATCACCTTTCTGATCGAGTTCAAAAAAATCAGTTTCCGATTTCTGACGTTCAATAATAAATTTGGAGGAAGCTCCTTTGTCGATGCGCTCTAATAATCCTGTAACAGGAGAAGAAAATAAGTTGCTTGTCATCCATAACAGCACAAACAACAATCGTAGTTTTTTCATCATATTATTAAGGTAACGGATAACACCAATTAAATAAAAAACAGAACAGCCCCCTCGCCTTTAAAGGGAGGAAGGCTGTATTAGTATTATTACGGAATAATTTAATTATTTACAATTTCCAAGGCAACGCGGCTTCAACTGCTTGAAGAAGTCATTACCTTTATCGTCCACCAAGATGAATGCCGGGAAATCTTCCACTTCAATTTTCCAGATAGCTTCCATACCCAATTCCGGATATTCCACACACTCAATGCTCTTGATATTATTCTGAGCAAGGATAGCAGCCGGACCACCAATAGAGCCCAGATAGAAACCGCCATACTTCTTACAAGCATCCGTTACCTGCTGGCTACGATTACCTTTTGCCAACATTATCATGCTACCGCCATGTGACTGGAACAAATCCACATACGGGTCCATACGTCCTGCTGTAGTGGGGCCCATAGAACCACAAGCCATACCTTCCGGAGTCTTTGCCGGACCGGCATAATAGATAGGATGATCTTTGATATACTGCGGCAAATCTTCGCCACGATCCAAACGCTCTTTCAATTTAGCATGAGCGATATCGCGACCTACAATAATGGTTCCGTTCAATGACAGACGGGTAGCTACCGGATACTTGGTCAATTCTTTCAGGATATCCGCCATCGGTTGGTTCAAATCAATCTTAACCACATCGCCTTCACCGGCTTCACGGAGTTCTGCCGGAATCAGCTCACCCGGTTTATCATCCATCTTTTCAATCCAGATACCATCTTTATTGATCTTACATTTTATATTACGGTCAGCAGAACAGGAAACGCCCAGACCGATAGGACAAGAAGCACCGTGACGAGGCAAGCGGATGATGCGGACATCGTGAGCCATATACTTACCACCAAACTGTGCACCCAAGCCAATCTTATAAGCTTCTTCCAATACTTGTTTTTCCAGTTCCACATCGCGGAAAGCACGCCCGTATTCATTACCGGTAGTAGGCAACTCGTCATAATAGTGAGTAGAAGCTAGCTTAACAGTCAGCAAGTTCTTCTCTGCCGATGTACCACCGATTACAAATGCAATATGATAAGGAGGACAAGCAGCCGTACCCAAAGTCTTCATTTTTTCAACAAGGAAAGGAACCAATGTAGCCGGATTCAATACAGCTTTCGTTTCCTGATATAAATAGGTCTTGTTCGCCGAACCACCACCTTTAGTCACACAAAGGAACTTGTATTCCATACCTTCAGTAGCTTCCAAATCAATTTGTGCAGGCAGGTTACATTTGGTGTTCACCTCATCGTACATAGTCAAAGGAGCATTCTGAGAATAACGAAGATTTTCTTCCGTATAAGTCTTATAAACTCCCAAGGAAAGGGCTTCTTCATCACAATAGCCGGTCCATACCTGCTGACCTTTCTCACCATGGATAATAGCAGTACCCGTATCTTGACAAAGAGGTAATTTGCCTTTAGCTGAAACTTCCGCATTACGCAAGAAAGTCAATGCTACATACTTATCGTTATCACTGGCTTCGGGATCACTCAGAATCTTAGCAACCTGTTCATTGTGTGAACGGCGAAGCAAGAAAGAAACATCACGGAAAGCAGCGTTAGCCATAGCAGTCAGACCTTCTTTTTCAATCTTCAAGATAGGTTTTCCTTCAAACTCACTTACTGACACATAATCTTTAGTCAGCAAATAATACTCGGTTTTATCAGGTCCCAACGGGAACATGTGCTGATAGTGGAACGGAGGTGTTGCCATATTGATACTTATTTTAGTTAAAAGTTATTAGTGTGACAAAGGTAGTAACTATTATCGAAATTTTTCCTTAATTAGCGTGAAAACTTTCAAGGAATGTCCTTACCTTTGCCAACTCATTAAAATAACATCACATTATACATGAAAAGATTAGGCAAATTCTTATTTATTACTTCATTACTGTTATGCTTTCTCATCCCTCGAGGATGGACACAAACCCAAGCAAAAAACCAACCGGACAGTATCGAACTCAAACTGAAGGAAATCTACACGAAACGGGAAGTCATGATTCCCATGCGTGACGGAATCAAGCTTTACACCGCTGTCTACGAACCGAAAGACAACAGCAGGCAGCATCCTATCCTGATGCACCGCAGCCCTTACTCTTGTTCCCCATACGGAGAAGGATTTGACCGTCATTTCAGAACTAATCTGAAAAACTATATAGAGCACCGATATATTATCGTCTTCCAAGATGTACGTGGACGACATAAGAGTGAAGGAATATTTATCCAAGTACGCCCTCTCAACAAAAACAAAAAGGGTAAGAAAGATAAAAAGAATATAGACGAAGCTACGGACACATACGATACCATAGAATGGTTGATTCACAACACATATAATAACGGAAATGTAGGAACATGGGGAATCAGTTATGATGGTTTCTATGCCACTATGACAGCCTCCTCCAATCATCCGGCTTTGAAAGCTGTTTCTCCGCAAGCTCCCGTTACTGACTGGTTCCGTGGAGATGACCGTCATCACAACGGAGCCTTCACCCTGCTGCAAACCACTAATTTCCTTCCCAGACTGGAAGGACGCCACATGGGAAAAGGAGTGATGAACCAAATTGTAAAGAATGATGTTTACACAGATTTTCTGGCACTCGGTACCTTTAAGAATGTAGACGACCTGGTACGTGATACCACACAGACATTGTGGAATGATATCAAAAACCATCCTGATTTCGATGATTTCTGGAAAGAGCGCGATGCACGCACCTCCTGTTATAACTTGAAGCCCGCCATATTGGTGGTAGGTGGACTGTATGACTCCGAAGACTGTTACGGAGCCTGGAATCTTTATAAAGCCATCAAAGAGCAATCACCGGACACAGATTTATATCTGACATTCGGTCCTTGGTGGCATGGAGCATGGACAGTACGCGGGTTCCAAGGTTTCGGTAATCTGTATTTCGGTAAAAGCACTTCGGCTTATTACATGGACAAAATAGAATATCCTTTTTTCCGATATTTCCTGGAAGGAAAGGGAGAAAAGCCCAAGCATAAAGTAAATATATTCCATACAGGTGAAAACGAATGGAAAACATACGACGAATGGCCTGTACAAAAGACTGCCGGTACACCTTATTATATACATAAGAACGGATCAGTATCCACACAAGCACCGGCAGAACAAGAGTCTTATTCAGAATATATTTCAGATATGTCACGTCCGGTACCCTATACGGCAAACCCTACCACTTACCGGACAAAAGAATTCATGGTAGATGACCAACGCTTTGCTACTTCACGTCCCGATGTCATTACTTTCATGACGGAGCCGCTATGTGATACATTAACATTGGCCGGTCCTATAGAAGTGGAATTAATGACTGCCATCAGTAGTACTGACGCTGATTTTATGGTGAAAGTAATTGATGTATATCCTGAAAAATTTGAATATTCCAAAACTGCACGCAGTTATTTAAAGAGTGACTACCCAATGAGTGGGTACCAGCTGATGATTCGTGGCGAATTATTCAGAGGACGCTTCCGTAAGGGATTCGACAATTCCCTGCCTTTCAAACCGGAAGAAATAACTCCGGTTAATTACACACTGTATGATGTGGCACACACATTCCTGCCGGGACACAGACTGATGATTCAAATTCAAAGTTCCTGGTTCCCCATTATTGACCGCAATCCACAAAGGTTTATTGATACCTATCATTGTACGGTAGAAGATTTTGTGATGAAACAAAAGATCAAAATTTATCATCAGCAAGGAGCTGCAAGCAGAGTTATACTACCTGTGGTAAAAAAATAAAAAGGAAGTATCCCAACAAGCTCAAATGTCATCCAATAGCAAGAGCCGTATGACTACTCCAGCATTCATACGGCTCTTTTTATATGTAACTACCATCTGTAACTTTTCCGAAGGTTCATCTTAGTCTGGATACTCTCATCAAAAATATCATATAGAAGCAATCCGTTCTATCAACTCGTTACCCAACGCTGTTTTCGCTTCAATATGCTGCAATACCGCTGTCACAAACGGATTACTTTCAAATACCCCACGCACCTGTTCAAAATCCTGCTCCATTTCTTCACGTGATCCATCTGCACCGAACCCCGTCATAGCAGACAAAGAAAATTCCTTTTTCGCATCGGCATAGACCATTTTATCCAATCCGACAACAGCCTCCTGCCACTTCTTCACGATAGCAATAACATCCTTTGCCGTTATTTCATCGGAACGCAGATTATAAAACTCAAGCATCTTCCCATACGCCCATGTCCACTCGTATGTATAATAATTACGATGCATCTCAACAAAACGGTCATGAATCTGATCCACATTAGTCAGGATTCCAGATTCTATATCTGCCATCAACTTCTCTATTTCACTTTTAGGAGCGATCAATCCGGAAATATCCACCCATTCTCCTGTCCCTATCTCTGTATCAGGAATCAACCGGGCACGGATTTCCTCATCACTGCTAAAACGAACCTCCTCCAAACGCTTGATTAATGAATTACCCAAAAATTTATGAATAGCCGTTTCATAAAAACGAATGCCATTATTTAAAGAAGAATTCTTAATTTTCGCACTTTGGTAAGAGTAAGTTTCTGAAGTTTCTCCGGATACTTTACGTAATTCTTTCAGAATACTACGCCCTTTCATCATTTTCTGAATAGTATAGGGACTCAACAGGTTATAATTAATCTGATCCAAACGGTTCGGATCTTTACGTTTGTCACGTTTAGGCCACTTTTGAGCATCCCGAATCGTACCTACACTCCGCAAATTCACCCCTGGCACCAGATAAGTGGTATTTTGCTGCTCTATCAGATAAGAAAAAGGCAGATTAGAAGTATCGGCATGATTCACATGACGCCCCATAACCAAAGAAAATGCACCTACACGTGCGGGCCATAAAATATAAGAATCGGAAGTAGTCTTCGCCCCACGCTCCATAGCTCCCTGATGAATCGGACCTAACTTATACATATGGTTGCTTTGATTAGAGCCGGAACCCGCATTCATAAAAGAGAACATTCCGGCAATCAGCAAAGTAGACTTATGATGAGTCACCGTAAAGGGTCCGGCAAAAATGGCACATGCCTCACCGTTCTCTTCTTGACAATTACTGAAAAACAAAGAATCAGATGCAGAATAGTTATGTCCCAAATGACATGCCTGGCTGATAAAGCAACGGGTCAACATAGTTCCATCTTCCACATTGGAGCCGCTTGATATAATAAAATCATCGCATACCACTCCATAGCCGATATGAATAGGCGCTTGCTCATTACTGTTCAAGCTACCGTTTTTCAATCGTCCCGCCCCTTCTATCTTACAATAATCACCTATTCGTACATTCTTTATATATCCCGCATCAACAATGGTAACATGGTGGCCAATAGTACCTGTATCCGAAGCATTCTCTTCAGCATACCGGTCAATAATGGCTTTCATCCGGCAAATCAATTCAGGACGATGACGGTACAATGCCAGAATATAGGCCTGATGCGCTGACAGACGATCATGAATAGGCACTTCACGTCCACCCGTTTCATTCAATACAGCTACTTCAACGCCATTCCCAAACTTGCTCCGGCCATCTACCAGAATGATATCTACATTCTCTATAAATGCATAATCCCCAATGATATAGTTGGCTATATAGTTCTTTATATTCTCAATACAACAATTATCGCCCACCGTTACATTATGCAAGGTCGCATGATACAATCCGGAATGTTTACGCATGCCACCTGCCAACGTAAACTCATCCTCAAAGACCCCCAATCTGACCTTTCCGGAAAAACGGGTATGATAAATATAGTCCGTCTTAAAGTTCTCTACTACTTCAATTTCATCCCAATCAACCGCAGTGCATGATCTCTCTTTTAATTGTTGTATTTCTTCTTGTGTAAGTGAACGATAAGTTTTCATCTTCTATATGTATTTATTCTTCATCATAGGTTTGATAAAGAAAATCGTTATAAGGATACTTCTGTACGTGTAGCTCGCGCACCTTATTATATATAATAGTCTTCAATTCATCCATATTTATTTTCTCTCTGGCAGAAATGAAGATACAATTATCATTCAATTTTGCCATCCATGTCTTCATCAGTTCTTCCAATGTAATATTCTCCCTGGTTTTAGGAGTCAAATCATCCTCTGCTTTCTCTATATAGGTATAAGCATCTATCTTGTTAAAAACAATCATGGTAGGCTTTCCACCTGCCCCCAAATCAGCAATCGTTTTATCAACCACAGAAATTTGTTCCTCAAAATCCGGATGAGAAATATCCACCACATGAATCAGCAGATCAGCTTCACGCACTTCGTCCAAGGTTGATTTAAAGGAATCAACCAAATCCGTTGGTAATTTACGGATAAATCCTACGGTATCTGTAAGCAGAAATGGCAGATTCTCAATAATCACTTTGCGTACTGTGGTGTCCAATGTTGCAAAAAGTTTATTTTCAGCAAAGACCTCGCTTTTTGAAAGCAAATTCATTAAAGTAGATTTTCCCACATTGGTATACCCTACCAAAGCTACACGTATCATACGCCCACGGTTTTTACGTTGAGTGGACTTCTGTTTATCAATTTCAACCAACCGTTCTTTCAACAATGACATACGATTCAAAATGATACGACGGTCCATTTCCAACTGAGTTTCACCCGGGCCACGTAATCCCACAGAGCCTTTACCTCCACCAGCACCGGATCCACCTCCCTGACGCTCCAAGTGAGTCCACAAACGTTGCAGACGAGGCAGCATATACTTATATTGGGCCAGTTCCACTTGTGTTTTAGCATTTGCAGTTTGAGCCCGCATGGCAAAAATATCCAGAATCAGCGAAGTACGGTCCAAAATCTTCACTTTCAGTTCAGCTTCTATATTACGTATCTGCTTGGCAGAAAGTTCATCATCAAAAATCACCATTCCGACTTCACGCTCATTTTCCTCTTCCTGATGAATATATTCCTTGATTTCTTCCAGCTTTCCTTTACCGACATAAGTCACGGAATTGGCAGCAGGCAGTTTCTGAGTAAACCTTTTCACCACTGTTGCTCCGGCCGTTTCGGCCAAGAACTCCAACTCATCCAAATACTCCTTGGTCTTACGCTCGTCTTGTGTCTGAGTAATCAAACCAACTAAGATGGCAGTTTCAACCTGTGCTTCAGAAATTACAAATTCTTTCATTTATCTATCAATCTAAATAAGTTCGCGACAAATATAACAAAAAAAGAGGATGAACGTTGAACGTCATCCTCTTTTTTATTACAGTTATTCCCTATAGTTGTGGTTGTGGAGCAGCCGGATTGTTATCAGTGTCACTGATTCCGGAATTGGTTTCCATTTCACATTGCGGAATCCGATAGATCAGGATCTGCGCTTCTGCTGCTGAATTATATTGTACAGACGGGTCATAATTCGTATTCTTACGAACCACCGGCTTTTTCAAGCGTAGGATATCGAACAGTGAGAAACCTTCTCCCCAAAGTTCCATACGACGCTGCAACCAAACCTCATCCTGAAAATCCTGTGCCGAATTAGCTTTACTTGTAAAGGAAGGATCCCGATATGTCCGTACAAAATTTTCCAATGTACTCTTTCCGCCACTCAGATTACCACCCATGGCTTCTGCCTCAGCCTTTATCAGATACATTTCTTCAACACGCATCAAAGGCCAGTCTGACGCATTGGTTGTGTTACCAAATATACTTTGATAAGCTCCGAACTTTGTATTTACATACGGAGTCAAACCAAAATATTCAACGATGGAAGTACCCTCAATCTGCTCATTATCAATCAATGAAGATTTATTATCCGGAGACAAGAACCATTGTTTACGGATATCTGTTTCGGGTATTAAATCATATAATGCAGAATTCACCTTTCTATATCCATCAGGCACTCCTGAAGTATAACCGTTCCCGGTAAAAGAGCACAAGTGCGAAGGCCAGTTGATAATACCTGTCTGGACAACATCATTATCAGGCGTAATCATCACTCCCCATAACCATGAACTTGCCGATGCTGAATTAAAGGTAGGAGTAGATACCTGGGCTAAAGTCTGAGGTGTACCGCCAGCAATGGCACGTTCTGCATCTTTAGCTGCATCCGCCCATTTTTGCATTAACAGATTAGCACGAGCACGCAATCCATAAACTACTGCCTCATCAATCTGATCTTTGTTTGAGCCATTATCATACCCGGTCAATAAATCAGCAGCCGTATTCAGGTCACTCATAATCTGGTCATACACCTGCTGTACAGTTGCACGCGGATTATTCTGCATATCTTCATCAGTCATTGTTTCTGTAACAATAGGTACTGCCAGGCTATTTTCATGACCTGCATAAGTAAACTGATAAATTTGAACCAAGTTCAGATAGTCATAAGCACGAGCAGCTAAAGCTTGGCCACGATAAACCTTCAAAGAAGAATCTTCCGTATCTGCCGCTATCAATTTCAATACATTGTTTGCAGCTTTCAAGTGATTATAGAACGTTTTCCAAATCAATTCATCGCTTGAACTATCGTATACTCTGTCACTATAATTCTGAGATGTATTAAACCAGTTATATCCATTAACCAATGCAACCAAATCCTGCCCTCCTGATTCCAATATCATAGATACCGCAGGAATACCATAGTCATTATGATAAGTAGTGGCATCATCTGAAATCGTACCAAAAGTATTTAATTTGGCTGCCATAGCGTTCACTTCAGCAGTTATCAAATTAGGTCTGCCATTGATTATATCTTCTTTCTGTTCTTCAGATATGTAATCTCCTTCAGGAAATTTATCCAAATCGCAAGATGCCATTAATAAAGCGACACTTGCAAATGCTATATATTTATTTGACAATTTCATATTCTTAAAAATGGGTTGCTAAATTAGAAATTTAAAGATATACCTCCGGAAATTGTGCGGATAGGTGAATATACATTGTCAGCAGCCACATAACCTTGACGTGGGTCCAACCCTTTGCGAGCTGTCAGCAAAGCCACATTATCTGCAACAAAGAATACACGGACACCGTCAATCTGCATTTTACGTGTCAGACTCTTCGGCAAAGTATAACCCAATGTAATATTCTGCAAGCTTAAATAATCCGAACTAGTCAAGAAACGATCTGTTAATCTGTTCGTATATTGGTCATTAATATTCATACGAGGAACATCCGTATTTTTATTTTCAGGAGTCCATGCTTTTAACATATCTTTATGCAAAGCACTACCCGTGGCTGCCACATCCATTAATCCTTGATAAGTATAGTCCAGAATACGTCCACCAAGCTGATATGCAAACGAAACAGAGAGATCAAAGCCATAGGCTGTAACACTTGTTCCAAAACCACCATAAACTTTAGGTAGAATATCACCTGATGCGAATCTGTTTTCAGAAGCGACAGAATAAGATTTCGTAACTGTATTACCATTCTCATCCGGAGTCACCAGCGCCCACAGACTCTCTCCTGTTTCAGAATCCACACCTACATATTTAGGTAAATAAAGCTGGTACATAGACTCATCTTCACGATAAATCCGGGCACCGTCAATCAATTGTCCATTCAGTTCTGGAGATAATTCCAAGACTTTATTCTTAAAATGTGTAAGATTAAAGTTTACATTCCAGGAAAAATTCTTGTTTTCAATTATATTGGAATACAAGTCCAATTCAACCCCACGGTTTACCATTGACCCCACATTCTCAGGAAAACGGGAATAACCCATTGAAGCTGCTACCGGTTTGAAATAAAGCATATCGGTTGTTTTACGTGAGAAGTACTCAACAGAACCACCTAACTTACCACCCCAAAAAGCGAAATCAAATCCAGTATTAAAGCTGTGTGAAGTTTCCCAAGTAATTTCCTTATTACCTTTATAATATAGAGAAGTTGAAAAATCGCCATTACTGTTTGCCAATGTATACTGGTCTTGATACGGATAGTAGTTACGGTACAAACCACCTTGGAACATCAAGTTATCATTACCTTGCAAACCATAGCTGATTTTAAATTTCAACATATCAATCCAAGACTGGTTTTCCAAGAATTTCTCTTTGCTTAATAACCATCCAGCTCCTACAGACCAGAAGTTACCCCAACGATTATCCGGGTGAAAACAAGAAGAAGCATCACGACGGAAAGAAGCTGAAACAAAATACCGTCCATCATAGTCATATTGTGCACGGAACAGCCATCCTTCTGTTGCATAATTACGAGAATATGAATTATTGCTCTGGTTCATAATACCATTGCCTAATTCAGGAACATTCGGATCATACAATTTCTCACGTTGTCCGTACAAATATTGATATTTATAGTCATAACTTTCATGTCCGGCCAAAATATCCACATTATGAACATCATTAAATGTTTTGTTGTATGTCAACAAATACTGCTGATTTACACTAAATGTACGCTCACTAGATACGCCGATCAAACCTCCGACTCCGCTAGTTTCAGAATACTGTCCGTAGAAGGGGTTAACCATCTCTGTAGCACGCACATTATTTACATCAACACCTATATTCACTTTTGCCTTGATTCCATTCCAAATATCAATATCAGCAGACCATTTTCCACTAACCACATCACCCGAATATTTCATTTTATCCAGCATATAACTAGCCAACGGATTTGCATTAGGAATCGTATTACGGCTACCATTTGAATCTTGTCCTGGCTTTCCATAATCATAACGAAGGAAACCTCGATTATCTACCATAATATTGCCCTGTGCATCACGAACATACATAGGATAAATGGCTCCCATAATATTTGATGCATAAAAGATGTTTGCATTTGATGTACCACCCTCAGTATCCTGTTCACGGCTATCATAATGAGTAAATGATACATTTCCTCCCATCTTCAGCCAAGGCTTCACTTGATAGTCAGCTTTCAAACGTGCAGAATAACGTTGGAAACCAGAGTTAGGAACAATTCCCTTATCATCCAAATAGCCGGCCGACATATAATAATTCATTTTTTCAGTCGCACCGCTGATACTTAAATTATACTCTTGACGCAGGTTATTTTCAAAAATTTCATCCGACCAATTATCCGGAGTATAATAATATGTACCATCAGAATAACCTAATGTCGCATTAGGATTCAATTTGCCATCCATACCGATCAGTTGCTGTCCTTGAGGAATGGAATACACCTGATATCCCAAATATGTAGAAGAAAGCATTGCTTGATTAGCGTACGCATTAGCTTTAGCCAAATCTCCGGCTGCCGCATATCCTTTCAAATCGGCATTATAAATAGAAGAATAGTTTAATTCATAGAATGTAGCCGGATCCGTAATTGTTTCATAATTAGGTACTCCACGTTTATTCACACCCCATTTAGCGTCAAAAGTAACACGGGCTTCCCCACTCTTACCACGCTTGGTAGTAATCAAGATTACACCATTAGCACCACGTGCACCATACAGAGCATTAGAAGCAGCATCTTTCAACACTGTCATTGATTCTATATCAGAAGTACTGATAGCAGAAATTTCACCATCATACGGAACTCCATCTACCACATACAAAGGCTTGTTACTAGCCGATATAGATCCAATACCACGAATACGCACTTCAGCATCTTTGCCCGGCTGACCATTATTACTCGTAGTTTGTACTCCGGCTACTTGACCCGCCAAAGCATTTGTCACATTTGAAGTTTGTCTCGTCGCTATTTTTTCATTTTTTATAGTAGCAGCCGAACCTGTAAATGCAGATTTTTTCGCTGTACCATAAGCCACCACCATCACCTCTTCAAGCTGCTCTGTATCAGACTTTAACACAACATTCAAGTTTGCTTTAACTGGCACTTCTTGTGTAGCCATTCCGATAAAGGAAACTACCAAAGTCTTTGCGGAACTAAAATATACAAAAAAACATCTAGTAATCAAATATTTAGCATTCTGCTCTCTTGTAGATATACAATATTACATCTATTATAACAAACTATAAATCAACTATATATTATAACATAAAAAAATAATTTGATTTTATGTCTACTTTTATTCTACCTTAAACATAAAAAAGATGCCTAGTAATCTAAGCATCTTTTTTATTATAGACCTATTATTAGCTATTCGTTTTTATCAGTAATCTCACTATTGGCATTTAACTCCTTATCGGGGATTTGATAAATGAATAATTTACTACCTGCAGGGACTTCCTTTGGAGCAATCGCACTATGATTAATTGCATGTGTTCTATCCAAACTTTCATTACGACGTTTCATGTCAAATAAACGACGACCTTCACCCCACATTTCAATACGCTTTTGAAGTTCAATTTCTTGTAAAAGTGCATCACTTGTTGCGGATGTTTCATATTTTGGATTACGAGTTTTCATAATCGTAGTCAGCATTGTTTTGGCTTCATTTTCTTTCCCTGCCCTATATAATGCTTCTGCAGCTACAAAATACATTTCACCAGTACGCAAATAAATATAGTCAGAGCAAAAAGTATCACCTGTAGGAGTAAAACCAGGCGCGGTAGAACCTATATCAATAAATTTGCGCTGCACATATTGTCTTACTTTATAATGAGTATTTGTTTCTCCCAAATCAACTCCAAACCATTTTTTACGAATGTCATCATCTGAAATTTTTTCATACAAATCACTGGAAATCATTTTGTAATTTCCTAAATTACCACCGTATCCCGGGCCGTAAGGATCAACTTGACTCATGAATGAAGCGTAGAATGTATTTGTTTCACCATTAATATCAGCCCCCCATAACACTTCGCTCAAAGAAAGGTCATTAAAGCCGGAAAGTAATTCTTTTTCACTCATCAGTGAGCCACCTTCAATAGCCAATTTTGCGTATTTAGCAACTTCATTCCATTGATCGGGATAATCATTAACAAATGAAAGAATGTTTGCATAAATAGCAGCTGCTGCATATTCATTTAATTCATCTTTCTTGGCTATTCCTTTTCCTTTCAAATAATTATATCCTTTATCTATATCACTTAATATCTGTTCATAGACCTCACTTACAGGAACACGATTCAATTTGGTTTCAGATTCAGTATAAATAGGAATACCTAATTTATCTTTATTCCATTCATAAGGTTGCTGGTACATGTTTATTAACCAAAAATAGCAGTAAGCACGTATGGTGTAACTTTGTCCCAACATCTTCTCAACACTCTCATCACCGCTATCTGCCTGTTCTTTCAGACCGCTGATTACTTCATTTGCACCACTGATTACAGCATATAATTCTTGCCAATAAGTGGTCGTACGACGATAACTTGAAGCACGGTTGTCAAGCAGATAATCATATACGAAGAAGTGTGAGGTCATATATGCCATATCATCTCCCATCAAGTCTGTAGCCAATTCAAATGCCTTTAATCCGAAATCATCATGACTTTGCTGTGCTTCCGGAGAAAACATATTTTTGTAATATCCTGTAATATATGCTTGAATAGCTGTAGGATCTTTATCAAGCAAATCTTTAATTTGGTCTTCTGATGCATTTTCTGAAGGTTCCTTGTCCAAAAAGTCATCGCTACAAGATCCCATCATAAACGCTGCAGCCAATATTGCTAAATATTTTGTATATTTCATAATTCTATTCTTTTAAAAGTTCAAATTAATGCCGAATGATAAAGTACGAATCGCAGAATAATTAGCAGCCGAATATCCATAAGCATATTGGCGTGGGTCCATACCTTTACGTTTAGAGAATAAAGCTACATTATCGGCAGATACGTAAATACGTGCACTGCTTGCTGATATTGCTTTCATCCATTCTTTCGGAAAAGTATATCCTAATGAAATGTTACGGATGTTAAAGAATGATGCATTTATCAAGAAACGTGAAGATTGGCTATTACTATTTTGTGCACCATCCATTATAGGCACATTTGTATTTTTATTTTCCGGAGTCCAAGCATTCAAGATATCCTTGTGCCAGTTACTGCCAATATTGCTTCCCGCATGCATGAAAGAAGAATACATGCTGTCATATATCTTTCCACCAATTTGAAAGTTTGTAGCTATAGAAAGATCGATTCCTTTGTATGCAAAATCAGTTGAAAAACCTCCTTGGAAATCGGGCAAAGTAGAACCTAATTCATATTTGCTTGCCTGAGTATAGTCTTCGGTTACGGTCCTTCCAGTCACTTTGCCATTAGCATCTTTCTCATCCATATACCATTGTGCTGCTCCTGTTTCTGGATTAACACCTGCGTATTCATAGGTATAAAGATCATAAATAGACCCTCCTTCCATTAAGCGGAACAAAGAAGCAGTACCATGAATAATTCCATTCTCTCTTTTGTCTTCTGGAAGATTCAAAATCTTGTTGCTATAATGTGTACCGTTAAAAGATAAATTCCATATAAAATCTTTTGTTTGAATTGGGGTGGCAGAAATAGTAAATTCAATCCCCTTATTCTGCATATCCAACAGGTTCATTGGAACGTAAGAAATTCCAGAAGAAATAGGATAAGGCATATTGTACAACATATCCGAAGTCTTCTTCAAGAAATATTCAGTTTCTAGTTTCAAACGGTTATTAAGAAAAGCAGCTTCCAAACCGATATTTAAATTTTTGCTTTTTTCCCAAGTCAAATCTTTATTTCCACGATAAGTTTCGACTACAGAGAAATCTCCGTTATTATTGGTTACAGAATATTGCTTCAGATATGGTTGATAGACTACATAACCATTTATATCAAGAATTCCATCATTACCTTGTGTTCCATAACTTGCTTTTAGTTTAAGATTAGACAACCATTCCACATCTTTCAAAAACTCTTCCTGTGTTAATCTCCAAGAACCTCCGACAGACCAAAAAGTACCACGGCGGTGATCAGGATGGAATTTGGAAGATTCATCTGAACGAATACTTGCAGATAGATAATATTTGTTATCAAAATCATAGTTTACACGACCAAAGAAACTTTCCATACTATGTTCTTGTGTATATGAATTCATATCACTCATAGTTATGGCATTGTTGAACTCAGGATTTCCAATAGTATAAAAATTGTATTTATGAGCATACTGATATTTCAGTGTATATGAATAAGATTCGTGACCAGCCATTATGTCAATATTATGATGACCAAATGCTTTACTATAGGTTAAAAGTTGATTTGCTGTAAACGATTCAATACGTTGATTATATTTATAAGTACGACCATTCACATTAGCAGCATCCCCATATAACTGATTCATGTGATCTGTACGGATTTGATTCATTAAATCATAACCAATGTTAGCAGTCGCTTTTAAACCATCAATAATATTAATGTTAATAGTACCACGGCCATTAAAATTGTCATTCAAAGTCTGATGCACATCCAACCCAGAATTAGCTGCAACATTTTGATTACTGAAACCGCCCATACGTGTACTGTATGTACCATCACCAAAATCATAAACAGTGTTGCCTTCTTCGTCATATATGCGATTTCCGTTTTCGTCATACGCATATACAGGATAAATAGGAGCGATTTGCTGAGTGAACATAAAAGCATTAGAGTAATTAGACAAACTAGCATTTTGTGACTGGCCTGCATTTTTTTCCGCTCTTGCGTAAGCCAAATTACCATTGATATCAATAAACTTATTTACAGTATGATTAATATTGGCACGTGCTGAAATACGTTCAAAGTCAGTATGTCTTAAGATTCCTTCATCTTTCAAATATCCCAATGATAAAAAATGAGTTGTCTTAGCGTTACCACCTTGCAGACTCAAATTATATTCCTGACGCATACCATTATGTAATGCGGCATCAGCCCAATCGTCATTATGGCGTAGAGCCGCAGAACTAACTACGCCATCTGCTGAAACCATGGCATTATTAGCTACACCGATGAATGGATTGTATCCAATGCTACCTATTAATTCTTCGGAAGCTTCTGCACCTGTAGATTGATTTTTTAAAGTATTCCAGGCTGTTAGTACGTATTCTCTTTGATCTTTCATGATATCATATTCTGGAACACCACGAGTATTTACTCCCCAGCGTGCATCAAGAGTAACTTTGGATTTATCTACCATACCTTTTTTAGTAGTAATCATCACAACACCATTTGCTGCACGTGAGCCATAAAGGGCTGCAGATGCAGCATCTTTTAATATAGACATACTTTCAATATCGGCAGGATTTAATGCATTAACCGACTCTTCGTCATAAGGCATACCATCAACTACGTATAAAGGAGCCGATGATGCGCTAAAAGAGCCAATACCACGGATTCTTATTTTAGCATTTTCTCCAGGCTGCCCACTGGTATTGATTACTTGTACACCTGCTGCTGCACCTTCCAAGGCTTTAGATACTGAAGAAACCTGCATTTTTGCTATTTTTTCTCCACTAACAGCAGTCGCTGATCCTGTAAAAGATGACTTTTTCGCAGTACCATAAGCTACAACCACTACATCGTCAAGCATCTCTGTATCAGATTTTAAAATGATGCTAACATTCTGTTTAATAGAAACCTCTTGACTAGCCATTCCGATAAAGGAAACTACCAAAGTCTTTGCGGAACTTGGAACATTTGATAATGTAAATTTACCATCCATGTCAGTAACTGTACCTACAGTAGTACCTTTTACTAAAATAGAGGCGCCAACTACGGGTAATCCGTCCTCCTCCGAAATAACAGTACCTGTTACCTTCGTGATCTGAGCGGTTACCAAACCTATACCTACAAAAAGGCAGGTCAATAACAGCATTAATTTTCTTTTCATAAAATTCTCTCTTAAAGTTTAACTTTACATTAATATAAATTCATTCACTCTAACAAATGACAAAGGTATGAATAAAATTGTAATATCAAACAAATTATTGTAAAAAACATACTAAACTGCTATATTTTTATGCTTTTAGGCATTTAAAACTCACAAAAGACGAAAATAAACCTCATATTTATTCTTTTTTTTAAGTCGTTAAAAAGAGAAACTTTCAATTTATAACTGATCAGGTAAACATACATTAACCTATAAATGTTAACGAATCGTCTAATAAATATAAAGATGAGAACAAAATAGTAGGATAATGCTTTTCTACTTTTCTTTATTGCGTCTTATTATAGAATTTCAATTAAAGAATTAAATTATGAGGAAAATCAGTTATCGTTTCGTTTACAATCGAAAAAAAAGTTTAAATGACAGAGGGACCGCTTTGGTCCAAGTTGAAGCCTACTTGAATAAAAAGAAAGTGTATTTTTCCACACATGTTTATTTACGGCCAGAACAATGGGATGTAAAAAGGAAAATCATCAAAGATCATCCTAACCAAGATGCGCTGAATGGCATGCTTAATGAATTTATTATTGAATTAGAGAAAAAAGAATTAAGTTTGTGGAGGCAAGGAAAGACAATAACCTTAAGCCTCATAAAAGAAGAGTTCAAATCGAATACAGATGCTTCATTCTTAGGGTTTGCGCGTAAAGAAATAATGTCTTCTCAGCTAAAAGATAGCACTAAGCGCAACCATTTAACAACAATATCCCTTTTACAATCGTTCAAACCGACAATTGAGTTTGAAGACTTAACCTATAATTTCGTTACGGATTTTGAAAAATTTCTTTATGAATCTGGATATCAAACAAATACAGTAGCCAAGCATATGAAGCATTTGAAATCTTTTGTTAATGCTGCAATTAATAAAGGATACATTGATCCCAATAACTATGCCTTCAGAAGATATAAAATTAAAATGAAGGAAGGAAAACATGTTTTTTTATTACCGGAAGAAATGAAAAGATTGGAAGAAGTGTCTTTGACAGGAAGAAATAGTTGTCTGGAACATACTCTTGATGCATTTTTATTTTGCTGCTATACGGGATTGCGGTATTCTGATTTTGTGAATTTGAATGAGAAAAATATCGTAAAAATGGATGGAAAATTATGGCTAATCTTTGACTCTGTCAAAACAGGTACAGAAGTGAAATTGCCTTTAAACTTGCTGTTTGAAGGCAAGGCTTTAACTTTATTACAAAAATACCAGGGAAAATGGAGCTCATTTTTTTCAATTAAAAATAACTCAAGTGTAAATAAAGAGCTGATACGAATTGGCAAATTGGCAAAAATAAGCAAACACTTTTCATTCCATTCTGCAAGGCATACTAATGCTACTTTATTGATATATAAAGGTGCTAATATAACAACCGTGCAAAAATTATTAGGGCATAAAAACCTTGCTACAACACAAATTTATGGAGAAGTTATGGGAAGTACAATTATACGAGACTTGAAAAAATGTCAAAAAAGATAATTAACTCTATTGTCTATACATTATCTCTTATAAAGATGAAGAAGAATCATTTTCAAAAGTGAATATAGCCTTATCTTCTTAATAAAGTTTATCGTTTTGTGAACATGATAATTTTTTGTTGTGATTGCAATACGATAAACTAAAAGAAATAAAATGTGACAATATTTCCATCTCAGCCTAACCGGGTAGAAAATAAGTATCAAGGTTATTGAATTTCTGCAAAATTCATATATGTATATCATATAATATGCGCATATAAAATTCTATATCAGAAAATGATAATAATAGTTTGCTAATTTACTTCATGTCCTACTATCTTCTTTTGTAATCTAAAGTGCAAACAATCTTTGGAAGTTTTGAAATATTTAAAAAGTTGAAAAATATCAATCTTAGTATTTCAGGTATTTTATGAACAGAGTAACAACGAACAGGAATGCTGCAAGTCAATTCTTTTTTCAGTAGAAGAAAGGTAGAAAATTATTATTATCATACTCTTTAAACGGCTTAAATCAAGGAAAACGAATAAGAGATTCAGTAATACATATACTGGTTATCAATTATTTACATAAATAATTAGTTCCGCAAAGACTTTGGTGGTTTCCTTTATCGGAATGGCTACACAAGAAGTGAATATTAAAGCGAATTTGAATATTGTATTAAAGTCTGATACAGAACAGCTTGAGGAAGTAATGGTTGTGGCGTACGGTACTGCCAAAAAGTCTTCGTTTACGGGATCTGCTGCTGTTGTTAAAAATGACAAAATAGAAAAAATGCAAACGTCTGATGTGACCAAAGCATTAGCGGGTGCAGTGTCGGGAGTCCAAATTACCACAGCTTCAGGTGCCCCTGGTTCTGGTACAAGTATTCGTGTACGTGGCCTTGGTTCTATTAACGCTTCCAGTGAACCTCTTATTGTTGTGGACGGTTCTCCTTTTGATGGAGATTTGAGTATGATTAATAGTCAAGATGTTGAATCTATGACTGTATTAAAAGATGCTGCTGCCAATGCATTATATGGTGCACGTGGTGCTAATGGTGTTGTCTTGATTACTACTAAAAGAGGTAAAATAGGTAAAGCTACTATAACCGTTGATGCTAAATGGGGATCTAATAGTCGTGGTGTACCTGAGTATGATGTAATGAGAGATCCTGCTACTTATTATACTACATATTGGCGAGAGTTGAAAGGAATGTATGAGGCTAATGGCGAGGCTAATCCCGGACAATTAGCTTCGAACGCTTTGATTACCGACAGTGGTAGTGGCTTGAGTTACAATGTTACGACTGTAGGTAATAACGAAGTGGTATTACCGGATGGAACATTTAATCCTAATGCTAGAATTAAATATGCGGATAATTGGGAAAAGGAAATGTTTCACAGCGGTTTACGACAAGAATATAACGTAAACATGAACGGGGCTAATGAAAAGACTAGTTATTATTTGTCATTTGGTTATTTGGATGATGAAGGTTATATTGTAAAATCCGGTTTTACACGTTACTCTGCCCGTTTGCGTTTGGAACACCAGTTTAACAAGAATATTAAGATGGGTGGTAATTTTGCTTATGTCAATACTTCTACTGTAGCCACTTCAGCTACAGAAGAACAAGACCAAACTGCTGGCACCAATATGTTCTACGTATCACGTACCATGGCTCCCATTTATCCTATCTACAAACGTGATGAAAATGGTAATTTTATGTATGATAGTCATGGTCGCATAGTGTATGATTATGGAGATACTCCGGGTATGCAGCGTCCTGTATCAGGAAATTCAAACGCATTAGGTAGTCAGAGTTTGGATGATCGTAAAAATGGAAAAGATTATTTCAGCGGAAACATGTTTGCCGAAATTTCCTTTTTGAAAGATTTTAAATTTACTTTCCGTGCCGGAATAGAAAACGATAATACTCGTCAAATGGTATTTCAAAATGGTGAATACGGACAGTTTACTGCACAAAACGGTATTGCAACTCATTATAGCACTCGCAATATGACTATTAATTTGCAGGAATTGCTTACATGGGAACGTACTTTTGGAGAGCATTCGGTAAATGTACTGCTTGGACATGAAACTTATCAGAATAAGTATGATTATTTATACGGATCAAAAAATAACTTTGCTTTGTGGGGGTCAACTTCATTGAATCATGCAGTGAGTAATCCGCAAGCTGGTTCTTATGTGACAGAATATACTACTGAAGGTTTCTTGGGACGTGTGGAATATAATTATAAGGATAGATATTACTTCTCGGGAAGTTATCGTCGTGATGCTTCTTCAGTATTTCATCCAGATTATCGTTGGGGGAATTTTTGGTCTGTAGGTGCTAGTTGGAGACTGAAAGAGGAAAATTTTTTGAAGGACGTTGAATGGTTAGATAACTTAAAGTTTAAAGTTAGCTATGGTTCGCAAGGTAATGACTACTTGTTGTTGAATGGGGTGCGTAACCGTTATGCTTATATGGATCAATTCAGTGTGAGCAACAATAACGGACAACCCGCAATTACTCAAACATATAAGGGTAATGATAAATTAAAGTGGGAAACTAACTATAATTTTAATACAGGTATTGAATTTAGCGTATTAAACGGACGTTTGAGTGGAGGCTTTGAATTTTTCTCCCGCTATGCAAAAGATTTGTTGTTTAACCGTCCTTTAGCAGCTAGTACCGGTTCTAATTCTTATCCGGATAATATTGGTGATATGCGCAATACCGGATTTGAAGTAGAATTAAGTGGGGACATTATTCGCACAAGTAAGATTAATTGGAATATTTCTGTTAATGCAACTACCTATAAAAACAAAATTTTGACTTTACCGGAAGAAAAAAGAGAGTCCGGTATTTGGAATGGTATTTTCAAAATGGTTGAAGGAGGTTCGTACTACGACTATTATATAAAAGAATGGGCTGGTGTAGATCCGGAAGACGGAAAGGCTATGTGGTATAAAGATGTTACTGATAAGAATGGAAATACGACTAAAGAAACAACTAAGACATATAGCGAGGCGACGGATTATAAAGCAGGTTGTGCCTTGCCTGATTTGTATGGTGGTATTAGTACTTCATTAAATGCTTATGGATTCGATTTTAGTATTGCACTTACTTATCAATTAGGAGGACAAGGCTATGATTATACCTATGCAACTTTGATGAATAGCGCTCAGGGTGCAGGAACAAATTATCATAATGATATTTTAAATGCTTGGACACCGGAAAATAAATATACTGATGTGCCAAAATTAAATGCAAAAGAAAGTAATAACAATTCTACTTCTACCCGTTTTTTGACTTCAACTTCGTATTTAAGTTTGCAAAATATTTCTGTAGGTTATACATTGCCGAAGAATTGGATTGCAAAATTGGGTTGCGAGAGCTTAAGAGTATATTTTGTGGCAGACAATGTAGCACTACTTTCTGCTCGTAAAGGTTATGACCCTCGTACAAATTGGAATGGCGAATCAAATTATAATTATTCGGCATTGCGTAGTATTTCTGGTGGTATAACAATGAAATTTTAATTGATAAAACAAGAAAGCATGAAAAAAATTTTAAAATATACGGCTTTTGCAGCCATGGTAGGATTGTTTAGCAGTTGTTCTGATAGTTTTTTTGAGGCTGAATCTGGTGATATCATTACTAGTGATCAGATGGATGAAGTTGATCCGGTGGCAGGTTTGAACGGTATGTATGCCTATTTGTATAAATTTGATACAATGGGATATGGTGATGAAGCTCAACATTACGATTATGGTTATCATCATATTTTGTTATGTTCGGATTTGTGGGGGCAGGACATGATTCAGTATAGTTCTAAATATGGATGGTATTATACTGATTATCAATTTAATCAGAATTCTAGAGCATACCAATATATTTCTACGTTCTATTTTTGGAACTATTTGTATAAATTAATAAAATCGGCTAATGACGTATTGAAAACAACTACAGATGATTCTAAAAAAGAAGATCGTGGACAGGCTTTAGGTATGCGTGCTTTTGCTTATTTGACTTTGGTACAGATGTATCAGCATACTTATGCAGGTCATGAAAATGCTCCTGCGGTACCTATTGTCCTAGAAACTACCGAGCCAGATGTATTGAGCAATAATCCTCGTGCAAGTGTAAAGGAGGTTTATGATTTGATTGAAAAAGATTTAGTGCAGGCACACAGTGATTTATCTTCATACCAACGTTTGAACAGCACTTATATCGACCAAACTGTGATTTCTGGTTTATTGGCACGTATGTATCTGTTAAAAGAAGATTGGACTAATGCTGCCAAATATGCTAAAGAGGCTCGTGCTTCTTATGGAGCACCTGCCGATAAGGCTGAATTGATAGATGAGGGTTATATCGATATGAACAAACATCATACTTGGATGTTTACCTCACATATTACAACGGATGCGGAGATTGTTCAGACAGGTATTGTTAACTTTATCTCCCACATCAGTTCTACCGCTTATGGTTATGTCACGGCTGGAGGAATGTTCAAGAATATTAGTTCTGAATTATACAGTAAAATAGCTGACAATGATATTCGTAAAGGATGGTTTGCGGATAAGGACTTTACTTATGAAGGAGGACCGATGGGAAGTGTAGCTTTACCTAAATATGCTAATTTGAAGTATATGTGGTATGATTTGGAAGGTAATAATTGCAACGATCTGTGTTATATGCGTGCTGAAGAGATGTGGTTGATTGAAGCAGAAGCTTTGGCTATGGGAGGTAATATTGCCGGTGGTAAATCATTATTAGAAGAATTTGTGAAAACCCGTCAACCGGATTATGTATGTGATGCAACAGATGCAAAAGGAATACAAGATGCCTGTTGGTTACAGCGTCGTATCGAATTTTGGGGTGAAGGCATTGCATGGTTCGATTTGAAACGCTTAAAGAAGCCTATTATTCGTAAATATGAAGGAACCAATCACAATTTGGATGCACAATACGATTTTCCGGCTGAAGATGATATCTTTAGAATTTTGATTCCAAGAAAAGAAATTCAAGATAATAATGGTATTGGCGAAGAGGATAATAATCCAATGCCTAATATTTAATAATTCTCATATTAACTTTTCTATAAAAGGGATGTTCTTAATTGTAGGAACGTCCCTTTATAATTATAGCTACAATTATATTTCACTATAAAGTTTAAAGAAATACCTTTGATAGTGTCTTTTTCATGATAATAAAAAGCTTTTCTTACAATTAGTTTTTGTTTCAAGCATTCGTTTTATTCCAGTAATAAATATTGTGATATGACTATTGTAATGTTTATTTGATTAAAATAATATGGAATTTCATTTCATAAATAAATAGAACAATGGCAAATTTAGCGAATTTATATAAATTGGTTTACTTATTTCAGTAGAATAAAGGTAGAAAATTATTTTTTTTATACTTCTCAAACAATTTATATAGTAGAAAAGCAGGCAAAGCGAAGAAATACTTTTGTGTTGATTGTCAGTTCTTTACATAAATAATTAGTTCCGCAAAGACTTTGGTAGTTTCCTTTATCGGAATGGCTAGTCAAGAGGTTTCTATCAAACAGAATGTTAGCATCATTTTAAAATCTGATACTAAAGTGCTTGGAGAAGTGATGGTTGTTGCATATGGCACTGCAAAAAAGGAATCTTTTACAGGATCAGCATCCGTTATTAATAATAAGAAACTGGAATTACGTCCTATAAGTAATGTTACTAAAGGATTGGAAGGACAGACTACAGGTCTGTTAACAACTTCAGGCTCAGGTCAACCTGGCGAAGCTGCCAAGATCGTGATTCGCGGTTACGGTTCCATCAATGCCTCACAAGATCCTTTGTATGTAGTTGACGGAATACCTTTTAGTGGAGATATGAGTTCTATCAATCCTGCCGATATTGAAAGCATGACAGTTTTAAAAGATGCTTCAGCCGGAGCCCTTTATGGAGCCCGTGGTGCAAATGGTGTAATTATGATTACTACCAAACAAGGAAAAGAAGGCAAGACTAAGGTATCTTGGCGTTCTACGGCAGGTTGGTCTTCACGTTCCTTGAAAGCCTATGACATGGTTGACCAAAAAGAATTTGTACAGTTAACGTATGAAGGTTTACGCAACGGATATATCTTTGACAATGGATATAACTGGGAAGCTGCCGGTAGACAAGCATCAGCAGATTTAGGTGGCGTTTTAGGTGGAGAACAATATAATCCATTTAAAAATTACACATGGGGAACAATTATAGATCCTGCAACAGGTAGAGTGCAGGGTGATGCTACATCCGCATGGAATGAATCTTGGATGGATGCAATACAAAGAGACAATGCATTTCGTCATGAACACCAGTTGTCTGTTAATGGAGGTACAGAAAAGACCAAATATATGTTCTCTTTGGGATATTTAAATGAAGATGGCATCTTGATTAATACCGGTTTCCAACGTTATAATGCCCGTGCAAACATAAACACTGAAGTGAATAAATGGATGAAGACTGGATTGAATGTGTCACTTTCCAATTCCACACAAAATTTTAGTGATTACGAAGGTTCATCTAATTCAAATGTGTGGTACTCTGCACAATTTATGGCTCCGATTTACCCGGTGTATATAAAGGGAGAAGATGGTAAAGATGTATTAGATGCCGATGGAAATCGCCAACTGGACTACGGTGACGGTAGTGTACAACGCCCACAGTATAGTGATTTCAATCCCGTAGGCGGTTTGGTAGATGACAAGGCTGATATAAAAACAGATGTAGCTGGTTTGCGCACATTTTTGGCATTTGGCTCAGATTCGGAAGATGCCGGATGGGCTAAAGGTATTAAGCTGACTTTGAACTTTGGTCTGGACTACCGGAACAAATCTCAAAAATCATATATGAATATGCACCATGGTAATCAGGCAGCTGCCGGCGGTTTGTTGATGAAATATAACAGAAGAACCCAATCTTATACTTTTAACCAGTTACTGACATGGGGGCGTTCTTTTAACTTTTATAACATCGATCTTTTGGTTGGTCATGAATTTTATGCATACAAATATGAATTTCTGTCTGCCGGAAAAACCAATTTAGTAGATGGTATTCTTGAATTGCGTCCGGGTACAAATCTATACAATGCGGATTCATATTCGGAAGATTATCGTGTGGAATCCTTCTTTGGGAGATTCAATTATAACTTTAATGAAAAATATTATTTTTCAGCCTCTATCCGTACGGACGGTTCTTCACGCTTCCAAAAAGATAACCGTTGGGGTACTTTTTGGTCTGTCGGTGCCAACTGGAGAATTTCACAAGAAAAGTTTATGCAGAATTTGATTTGGATTTCTAATTTATCAGCTAAAATCAGTTATGGTGAACAAGGTAATGATAATCTGTTAAGATATGATAGTCTTGAAGGAGGATATGTACCAGATTATTATCCTTGGCAAGGACTCTATCCATTGGAATATCCGAATGCCAATCAAGTAGGAGGCCTGATCGGTGCTTTGGAAAACAAAAAACTTTCATGGGAAAAAAGCGGTAATTTAAATGTCGGTATTGAGGCAAGTATGTTTGACGGACGCTTGAATGTCAGTGCTGAATATTATAACCGCAAAACAACGGATATGTTGCTGGGATACCCCAAGGCTACTTCTAGTGGATTCTCTGAATACAACGCGAATATCGGTTCTATGCGTAATACCGGGTTTGAATTTAGCTTAGGTGGTTCCCTTATCAAAACCACTGATTTTATATGGAACTTAACTTGGATGGGCTCTACTGTAACCAATAAAGTGCTGAAACTGACTGGGGAATCTCCTGAAATTATCAAGGGAGTTTTCAGTATTAAAGAGGGAATGCCTATTAATACATATTATATGGCTAAATCTGCCGGTGTGGATCCTGCAACAGGAGCGCAGCTCTATTGGGTATATGATAAGGATGATAATGGCAACATCACTAACGAATATATCAGCAGTGACTATCAAAAAGCTGCGAACAGCAAATATTATTCCGGCAGCCGTATACCTGATTTATATGGTAGTATCAATACCGATTTCTCTTACAAGAATTTCGATTTGTCAATATTGGGTACATATTCTATAGGAGGTAAAGTTTATGATTCATTATACGCTGGTTCTATGGAGGTTATGTATGCAGGCAATACATGGAACAAACATGCTTTGAGACGTTGGCAACAACCTGGTGACATCACAGATGTACCTCGTATTCAAATTGGAGGTTCCTACACAGCTTCAGACCGTTTTTTAGTTGATGCTTCATACTTTGCTATCAAAAATATCACTTTGGGCTACACTATTCCCAAACAATGGCTAAAGAAGGCCGGGCTAGAGTCTGTCCGCATATTCGGATCGGTAGATAATCTCGCTTTATTTTCTCATTTGGACGGTATGGACCCACAGTATAACTTCAAGGGCGAAACAGACTATTCTTATGCTCCCAACAAGACTTATTCAGTAGGTTTTGAAATTAATTTCTAACAATTTAAAAGAATACAGGAAAGTATGAAAAAAATATTTAAATACATATTTGCCGGGATGGCTGCAATGTCTGTGGTAGCTTGCAGTGAGGATGCTTTGGAAACCAGTCCTTCATCTTCTGTTTCTGGCAACGAATTATTAGGAACAGCAACTAATGCATTAGTATCATTGAATGGTGTATATCGAGCAATGTATACAGCAGGGGTTTCAAACAGCTCTAACACTCATCAATGCTTCGGTATCACAGCTTATAATCTGGTGGCAGATGTTATGGGTGAAGATTGCATTATGAACGGACAAGGTAGCGGCTGGTTTTGGTATGATTGCGTTTACAATGTAAAATCAAGATATACCTCTACCGGATGGCGTTCTTATGATATGTGGAATGGCTATTACACTTGGATTTCTAATGTCAATTACATTTTGGCAGAAGAGGAAACCATGTCTGGAAGTGAAACCGAAAAGAATTATGTGCTTGGACAAGCCTACGCTGTACGTGCTTACAGTTATTTTATGCTGGCGCAAATGTTTTCTCGCACTTATAAAGGACATGAAAGCGAACCTTGTGTACCACTCTATACAGAACCGACTGATATTGCAACAGAAGGTAAAGGGCGCGCAACGGTTGAAGAAGTATATCAACAAATCACTTCGGATCTTGACAAAGCAATTACCATGCTAGGCAACTCAGGTAAAAGAAAACATATCAGCCATATCAATGAGGCTGTTGCCTCAGGTATAAAGGCTCGTGTCGCTTTAGTGATGGAAGACTGGCAGACCGCTTTGGATGCCGCGAATGCCGCAATAAGCAAAAGTGGGTGTAGTATCGGCACTGGAACTGCGGTAACCGGTGGAATGAATGATGCTACTGCCAATAATGTGATGTGGGCGGCCGAAATCATAGCCGACCAGTCCGGAATGTATGCAGGTTTCTTTACACACATGGATGCGGATCAAGGGAAATATGGAGCTAGTGCTCGAAAACAGATAAACAAACTGCTTTATGCAAAGCTAGGCACAAATGATGTCCGCAAAAAATGGTGGAATCCACAAGACGAGAATAATGAAAAGAATGGTTACCAACAAGAAAAATTCAAGTTTAAAGATTATGCGAAATGGACAGGTGACTATATTTTTATGCGTATTGAGGAAATGTTCTTAACCGCAGCAGAAGCATCTTGTCGTTTAAATGATGACAAAGGCGCACGACTGATGTTGAACAGTTTAATGCAAGAACGTGATGAGGATTACACTTGCAAAAAAACAGGAACGGCATTAGGTAAGCTCACCTCGGATGAAACCGGTTCTTTACTTGAAGAAATTATAATTCAACGCCGTATTGAACTTTGGGGAGAATTTGGACGTATCTATGATATACGTCGTCTGAAACAAGGGTTCAGACGTACTGCAGACATGGGCTGGCCATCCAGTGCTTTAATTGCTGGTACAGATACGGAAGATCCTGAGTCGTATGCATGGGTATTAACTATTTCTCAAACGGAATTTGATGGTAATCCGAACATGGATCCTAGCAAAGATCAGAATCCGATAGGTGATCATAAATAGTATTAATCTGTAAGCAAGTAAATTATGAAAGTAAATAAATATATAATCGGCATGTTTGTTGCCACTGCAACTCTTTTTGTATCGTGCAACACCGACAATGAAGGAGATATATACAATGGCACAACAATGGGGGTGACATTCGCCACAGGTACACAATCGGTTTCCTTTCCTTCCACAGGATATGAGGGTTTTGATGTGGAAGTCTTACGCGCGAAATCTTCGGAAGCTACTACAATTAATTTATCAGCAACATTAGTTGTCGGTGATAAAGAGCAGGAACTCCCTGCCTCCATTACCGTACCTTCCTCGGTTTCATTCGCAGCAGGGGAATTTAAGACCAATATTCATGTTACAGTTGGAGATATAACTCCTGGACAGAATTATAAAGTCAAGATATCTTTGCCGGAGGAAATGGTTACGATAGACCAGACTTCGGATAAAGTCATAACTGTTTATAGGGATTATACTTTTTCTTCATTAGGAACTGGAACATTTAAATCTGCGGCTATGGCAGAGGAAGGGGAAGATTTTACAACTTGGGAAGTAGAAGTTCAAAAAGCAGACCAGATATCATGGTATAAAGCTATGAACTTATATGAAAAAGGATATAACATTGTCTTCAAAGTTAATGAAGCCAATGAGGTCACTGTAGAATCTCAGCCGGCATGGAAGCACGCATCCTATGGAGAAGTTTTTGTTTCAGGAAAAGGTGCTTTGGAAGACGGAGTTATTACTGTGAAGCTGTCGCATGATGTACCCAATGTTGGTGGTTTTGGTGAATTTAAAGAAATACTTTACCTACCTGCTAAATAATTTAGATTTAAGATATGAGGAAAAGATGAAGCTTTCTCCTTAATTATCCAATAGATTATTACCCAAGTATACAAAATTAATGTATACTTGGGTAAATCTATATAGTAAATCGGTCTTTGGAAATTATCGATAAACATCTGTTAACTCAAATTCGATTACTATATAAATGTGCCTGTAAAGACATATATGTTAAATATTTAGTTACATATTTGGAAGGAACACAACAAACCACCATCAATCCTTATGAACTGATTGTAATTCCTGACGGGAAGTCAAATTCTGATTACACACGGAATCTTCCATCAGTTTTTTAATGTTCTTCCCAGCCAAAACTCAAAAAAACGATCATAGACCGGATATAGCATATTATGCCGTCAAACAGTTGATATATTTCAGATATAACATTTTTATTAATGTACTTCCCGCTTTTCTGGAAATGGTGTGTAACAAATTTTGTATATTCTTTCAGTCTGATAGATTTTTGATCCAAAATCATAGTACTTTGATAAAAAGCCGGAAGACTTATAAAAATTTCTCCCGTCATATGACATTGTGAACCTAAATATATAAAATGGGCATTGTACAATGTTATATATCGATGCTCAAAATGGCTTTAACGTTCTTTCTCGAATCGGATCTTGAGCAATAACTTGAAATTAGTCAATCGCCACTAGGCAGATTTTGTCTGCTTTTCCTAGATAGCTAAGTATTTCGTCCAAAGTAACAGACGTTTTTTGCTCTCTCCCATTTCTAAATTCCAATTTGGATCTCCTCTTTCATTATTTCATGCATTTTTTTTTCAAAAAGATTATAATCTTATTACAATACAATTATCATAATGAGATTTATCGCAATTAGACTTTTTTATCGTATAAAGTAATTCTGAGGTAGAACAAAAGTAGAAAAAAGGTTATCATAACTTTGTTTAAAGTAATTCCCGCAGAGTAAATAAATAGAATCGACAAATTTTAATCTTTTGATTATAAACACTTTATATGTTTTGTTAGTTCCGCAAAGACTTTGGTAGTTTCCTTTATCGGAATGGCTACACAAGAAGTAGCTATAAAACAGACTGTTAATATCACTTTGAAGTCGGATGCCGAAGTGCTTGAAGAAGTGGTAGTAACAGGATATGGAGTTCAACGCAAAGCTTCATTTACTGGTGCTGCTGCTATTATTGGTGAAGATGTTATAGCCAAAAAATCTGATGCTAATTTTGTGAAAGCACTAGAAGGAGCTGTACCAGGCGTACAAATGAGCAACTCTACCAGTATGCCTGGTGTTTGGAGCGAGATTTATGTTCGTGGACGTGGTTCTTTGAATTCAGGCACTCAGCCATTATATGTAATAGATGGAATGCCTGTCAACTCTGAAACAGATGGTATGAGTACGACTACAAATAATAATTTTGATCCGATGGCCGCAATCAACCCTTCTGATATTGAAAGTGTTACAGTTCTAAAAGATGCTGCGGCTACAGCCATTTATGGTTCACGCGCAGCTAATGGCGTTATTGTAATCACTACTAAAAAAGGAAAAGAGGGAAAAATGAGCATCAACTTAGACATTAAACAAGGATTTGTTTCAATGGGAAATCATAATATGGATTACGCCAATGCTCAAGAATCTATGAATCTATTTGCTCACGGACGTTCTGTTGCTTATGGTAACACCTATGATGAGAGCTATGATTATTTGAAAAAAGTATATCAAGGTTATGGTTGGGATGGTGTTTCATCCTACGATTGGATGGATGCTATCACCCGTAAAGGATACTACCAAGACTACAATGTAAACCTCCAAGGACGTTCTGGTTCTACTGGTTATTATGTTAGTTTAGGTTATTTAGATACTGAAGGATTGATTATTGGTTCTGACATGAAACGTTATTCAGGACGTTTGAACCTAGACTCTAAGTTCAGTTGCTTTACTATCGGTGTCAACGCTTCATACAGTAATTCTACCCAAAACGGCTTTTCACAAGCTACAAGTGGCTCTATGTCCAGCGCTACTGTAGCAGCTATAAGTTCTATGAATCCTATGATGCCTTTCTATAATGAAGATGGAAGTTATGCCAATATCAGTAATTATAATCCTCTAGCTTTATATGATGAAAAAGCTGGTGAAATCAATGAAAACAATAATCAAACATTGAACTTCAACCCATATTTGCAGATTGATCTCGGAAAAGGTATTTATGCAAAAACTACCTTAGGTGTAAATATTGCTGATTTACGTCAATATCAATATTGGAGTGCATTATATAATCCACAAGCTGTTGATTATAATGGATTAGGTCAACAGTACAATTCTCGTTATACAACAATTACGTGGAACAATGTATTAGGTTGGAACTATACTTTTGACAAACACAATATTAACTTGTTATTAGGTCAAGAGATGCAACGAAAGAATTATTTCTATGAATATTATTCAGGCTCTGATTTCCCATTTGCAGCTGATGGAAAAACCGACCTTTCTACTGCTGGAACTCCTCAAGGATCGGAATATTATAAGAAAGAAGCTCGATTGGCATCATATTTTATGGATGCACACTACTCTTACGAGGATAAATATTATGTATCTGGTTCATTCCGCCGTGACGGTTCCTCTGTTTTCGGTTCAAATCATCGTTGGGGTAACTTTTGGTCTGTTGGTGGAAAATGGCGTGTAAGTGGAGAAGAATTTCTTAAAGATAATTCTATTATTACCAATGCCACTCTTCGGGCCTCTTACGGAACCGTAGGTAATCAAGATATCGATTGGTATGCAGCACGTGGTTTCTATTCTTCCGGATACAATTATAACGAAAAGCCTGGTATGACTCCCACTAGCATCTCTAATTCAGATTTGACATGGGAAACTTCAAAAAAATTTGATATAGGTTTTGATTTATCTTTAATTAATCGTATCCATCTTACTTTCGATTATTATAATGAAGAGACGAGTGACGCATTGTTTGAAGTACCATTGTCCATGACTACAGGTATGTCTACAGTATACCAAAATATTGGTGCAATCCGCAACCGTGGTATTGAAGCATCTATCAATGCATCTGTTATCAACAACAATAATCTTACATGGAATATTTATGCAAATATGACATGGAACAAAAATAAGATCATCAAACTATCTACAGATGAACCCATAGAATATACTTATCAAATTATTGAAGAAGGACGCCCCTATCGCCAATTCTATATGAAAGAATATGCAGGCGTTGACCGCGAAAATGGTAAACCATTATGGTATCTGAATGAAGAAGGCAACGAAACGACCTCCGACTACAATGCAGCAGCCAAACGTTATGTAGGCGATGCTGACCCCAAAGTTTTAGGTGGATTCGGTACAAATTTAAGTTGGAAAGGATTTGACTTTAACATGAACTTTACCTATAGATTAGGAGGAAAAGTTTTCGATTCCGGAGCTTCATTCACCGGATTTGGTATGGCCAATCGTACTCCGTTGAAAGACGTTGCATTAAATTCATGGACAGAAGAAAATAAAGATGCCAAATATCCACAATATATTTATGGAGATCCCAATAAAGCAACTCAAACTTCTTCTAGATTCTTATATAGCAGTAATTTCTTACGTATCAGTAACATGACCTTAGGTTACACTGTGCCCGTAAATCTAACAAAGAAAATATTCATTCAAAAATTACGAGCTTATATATCCATTGATAATTTATATACATTTACATCCAATGATTTTGTTGGGTATAATCCTGAAACCTATTCCAATGGTGTAATTGCGTGGCAATATCCAGTAACCCGTACATTCATCGGAGGTATTCAATTAAGTTTTTAAATAAGGTAAAATTTAATAAAGGAAAGATATGAAAAAATATATTTTAAATGCAATTGCCATTTTTACATTTGCAACAGGACTTTCCTCATGTGGTGACAGTTTTCTTGAAACTGACAACTATAAAGGAGTGGACCTAGAAGGAGGGCTCAACACTGTAACTAACGTTAGTACAGCATTAAATGGAACTTATTATCAATTATTTTATTATGCATTTGCTGGTAACTATGCTTTAGCTATTGGTGATATTCCTACAGATATTACTTATTGGAATACTAAAACCGGACATTTTGATGGTATTTATACCTATACTTTTACAGATACAGATACTTATTTAAAAAGTATTTGGGAGTATGGTTATAAAACAGCTGATAATGCAGCACGTGTAATTCAAGCTTCTCAAGCACTATATAACAATGCAAGCGATGATGAAAAAACAGAACTTAATATGTATATGGCTGAAGCTTATGCTCTAAGAGGTTACGCACAATTATTGCTTACTAATATTTATGGGCACCAAATAAAAGTGAATGGACAAGATTTTTCTTCCGAACTAGGAATCGTCATAATTGACCAACCCAAAGAAGCATTGACTAAAATCAGCCGTTCTACTGTTGGCGAAAGCTATGAAGCCATCATCAATGACCTAAAAAATGCATTATCCCATTTTGAAGCAGCTGGTAAAGACAGAGGAGAACTCCAATATTTAGGAAAAGCTGCTACTAATGGTTTATTGGCCCGTACCTACCTATATTTAGAAAATTGGGATGAAGCAAGAAACTATGCAGAACAAGCACTAAAAACAGCGGGTATTACTACTTTAACCAACGATGCTAATGCATACAAAGCTCTTTATAATAGTGAAATATCAAATTCCGAAAGTATGTTTGCTTTAGCTATTACTAATACAACAAACTGGTCAGCTAATTCATATGGAACTTTGTGGTCTACATACAACTTTAGTCCTAGTCCTAAACTAATTTCAATGTATGCAACTAACGATTGCCGTAAAATTCTTATTGATGGAAGAGATAAAACTTCTACAGAATCTGAACCTGTTTACACAGGTGGTAAAATTGCTCACTTTTCGTCAGGTAACCCTGCTCGTGGAACTAATTATATTGTAAATGCTCCGGAAATGTATTTAATTAAGGCTGAAGCAAATGTACAATTAAACAAATTGAATGAAGCCAAAGAAGCTTTATTAGTAGTAGCCAAGCGTAATTTAGATATAAAATCAACAAACGATTTACCGAGCGAAAAAGAAAATCTTATGAGTTTTATAAAAGACGAACGTGCTCGTGAGTTATTCCAAGAAGGTATGCGTCTATATGATTTGCGTCGCTGGAATGAAAGAGTCAGTGTATATGCCAACAGTGCTCCAGCCATCAAATTTACTTATACTAATTACGAAATATCAAATTTAGTATTTCCTATTCCTAGTGCAGAAATCAACGCTGGATTCGGAGTAACTCAGAACAATTGGACAAATACTCTTCCAAAATAAATAATCACATTTTTTATTTTGAAAGAAAAATGCTTTTCAAGGGATGCCCCCATACACAGGAGCATCCCTTGAAAACAAATATCGGGCATTCCTTATGCAAATACATTGTTTGTGCCAACAGACTTATCCATCAACATCTTCCATTCAATTTTATAAGAAAGAAGCGATTTCCCGCCAATCCCTCATATCAAAACCAGGTTTAAAAGGCAAGCTCTTCTCACCTTTTATATTATAATAAACATTTCCCATCCCTACGTTTTTTTGCACCTTCAACGTCATTCTTCCAATTATCTCCAATCATTAAAGAAGTATGCAGCTCGGACTGCGTAGCCGACATGGCAAAATAAAAAATCTCCGGAAACGGTTTATGTACTCCTATATCCTCTGACAAAACTATTTTCTTAAAATATCCTTCCACACCGGCAGAACGCATCTTCTGCTCTTGCAATTCCCTAAATCCATTGGACAAAATATACAGATTATAAGCGGATGCCAAATATTCCAAAGCCTCTCTTGCATGAGGCATCAGTTTCTTCTTGTAAACTATATCATCAAAAAAATTATCCGAATAGGCTTTTACCAACGCTTTATCTGCAACGCCTACCTGCAACAACGGATAGGCAAATCTTTGCTCATTCAACTCATCTTTTGTAATCCTACCAGCACCATATTCATTCCATAACTCCTCATTCTTCCCGCTATACAAAGTATAAAAATGCGAAAAAGAACGAAAATAACGATCAAAATGATATTTATCATACATGTCTTGGAATGTATCACGAGCGTTTTCAGTAAAAGCCCATACCGTATCATCCAAATCAATAAATATACTTCTATACATACAACATAAAGCAGATTAAAAAAGGGTTGCGTCACTCACGGCACAACCCTTTCACAGAACAATAATTTAAATTCCTTATTTCACCTGAATAACAAGATAGCGTGATACGCTCCAGAATTCAGTAGGATTTGTAATCTTCAAAGTCAGCTGGCCTTTCGCATCTTTCACCAGTTCATATGAACCAGCCGGATGTGTAGTCAGCAATTCGGCGCGTTTAGAATACAACTTGATTTCCTTATCAGTACGAATATCAATCTGAGTAAAATAATCCTTATTAAAATCCGCACTTTTCAGGACATCACCTTTTTCAAGAATTTTCTGGTCCTTCAATTCAGATTTTGTACCAAAAACAAACCAGGCAGCATTCAAAGCTTTATCCTGGCTGGCTACAGTTGCAGCCTTCGCCTCATTTTCAGCGGTCAGTTCACTTACATTCTGGCTTAAACCGGCCACAGCATCATCCAGCTCAGCGATACGAATATTTTTTGAAGCCAATTCAGCCTGCAAAGTCTCAATCTGCTGCTGTTTAGCTTCCAACTCCTTCGTCAGGTTGGCTACAGCTTTCTTCAACTGAGCGGAATTATACTGACTATTCTTCAATTGCTTCTCCAGTTTCGCAATCTGCTCACGGTTTGACTGTAATTTTTCACTGATGAAGCGAATATCTTCTTTTATCTTATCAGCACTATTCTCACGAATAGAACCACTCTGTAAGTCTACACGATTCTCAGCTTCATTTATCTGACGAAAACCTTCCTGTACTTCATTGAAAGCACCCATGATATCGTCCAATTCAGCATTTCTGTTTGACAGTTCTACCATCAAAGAATCATTTTGAGCCTTCAAGGCATCTTTCTGAGCTCCATTACCGCATGAAGTCAATAAAGCCACAGATAACAACGATAAAAATACTAGTTTTTTCATTTGCTTTACATTTTAAGTTTATTCATTTTTAGTCCTCTTTCCCACCGAGTACGATTACGATTTCACCTCGCGGCTCGTTTTGAGTGAAATGCGCTATAACTTCAGTTAATGTGCCCCGAACACTTTCTTCGTGAATTTTTGAAATCTCACGACATACGGAAACAGGCCTTTCGGCACCGAAAAACTCGGCAAATTGAGTTAAGGTTTTCACCAAACGGTAGGGTGATTCATAAAATATCATCGTCCGTTTTTCTTCTTGCAAAGAGGTCAAACGGGTCACTCTTCCTTTTTTTTGTGGCAGGAATCCTTCAAAGCAGAAACGTTCATCAGGCAATCCCGACGCCACCAGCGCAGGTACAAAAGCAGTAGCTCCAGGCAAACATTGCACCTCAATGCCACTCTTCACACACTCACGCACTATTAAAAATCCGGGATCAGAAATACCAGGAGTTCCGGCATCAGATATTAAAGCAACAGTTTCGCCCGCTTTGATGCGATTCACAATACCTTCCACTGTTTTATGCTCATTAAACTTATGATGAGACTGCATGGCGTTTTTAATTTCAAAATGTTTCAAAAGAATACCCGAAGTACGCGTGTCTTCCGCCAATATCAAATCAGCCTCTTTCAACACACGGATGGCACGGAAAGTCATATCCTCTAAATTTCCTACTGGAGTAGGTACGACATACAGTTTTCCCATAAAACAATTGCATTCTGTTATACTGGAACAAATGTAGAAAGAATTTAAATGCATAAAGTTAATTGTCCCAATTATTTAACAGATGTTGCACTTTTGTTTAACATTATATCTTTTATTAATAAATTTCCAAGTGAAAATAATCCTTTTTCGGGGTACAAGTCGTACATTTGCACTCAGAATTAATCTAATTGTTATAACTAAATTATGGTAGTTTTTTCAGAAGACCACATCCAGGAAACACGTAGAAGAGGAAGAATAGAAGTAATATGCGGCTCAATGTTCTCAGGTAAAACCGAGGAACTAATCCGCCGTTTGAAAAGAGCGAAGTTTGCCCGTCAACGGGTTGAAATATTCAAACCGGCCATAGATACACGCTATTCGGAAGAAGAAGTTGTATCACATGACAGCAACTCTATTGCCTCCACCCCTATTGATTCTTCTGCCAGCATCTTGCTTTTCTCCTCAGACAAGGATGTAGTGGGTATAGACGAAGCGCAATTTTTTGACGAAGGTTTGGTTGATGTCTGCAACAAACTGGCTGACAACGGGATAAGAGTCATTGTCGCCGGATTGGACATGGATTTCAGGAGAGTTCCTTTCGGACCTATACCTGCCTTGCTGGCTATTGCAGACGAAGTAACCAAAGTTCATGCCATTTGTGTGAAATGTGGGAACTTGGCCTATGCCACCCACCGAATCACCAAAAGCGAAAAACGGGTCCTATTAGGGGAAAAGGCAGACTATGAGCCTCTTTGCCGGACCTGCTATATGGAAGCTTTGAAAGAGGAAACTGAAAATAAATAACACACACTTTATGATACAGAAAAAAATAACATTCGATAGTTTTATCCGCGGAATATTGACAGCGATGGTCATTATCGGCATTCTATATCTGGTCAACCGACTCAGCGGAGTGCTGCTTCCTTTCTTCATAGCATGGCTGATAGCCTATCTTACCTATCCGATGGTCATTTTCTTTCAGAACAAATTGCGTCTGAGGAACCGGGTAATCTCCATATTGGTTGTTTTGCTGGTATTACTGTCCATTATCACTTTAGCATTTGTAGGACTTGTACCACCAATCATTGAAGAATTCGGCAAACTGAAAGAATTGCTCACCGCCTATTTTATCGAAGGATCCAAGCAAGCAGCTATTCCCGGCACAGTGGCCAATTTCATAAAAGAGCACATAGATATGTTGAAAATACACGAAGCGCTGAACGAAAGCAATTTTGCGAATACCATGCGTAATGTTCTTCCCCAAGTATGGGCATTGCTGACCCAATCTGTCAATATTGTATTCAGTGTATTCACCTCATTCATCATCCTGCTGTACACTTTCTTCATTCTATTAGATTATGAAGCCATTGCACGGGGATGGATAAAACTGATCCCTGCCAGACACCGTGAAATGACAGTACATATTGTCACGGATGTACAGGACGGCATGAACAAATATTTCCGCGGGCAGGCGTTTGTCGCTTTTTGTGTAGGGATTCTGTTCAGCATAGGGTTTCTTATTATTGATTTCCCGTTAGCCATCGGTTTCGGATTGTTTATCGGGCTTCTCAATATGGTTCCCTACCTTCAGCTTATCGCTTTTATTCCCACAGTCTTATTAGCCTTACTGAAGGCTGCGGATACAGGAGAGAATTTCTGGTGGATATTATTTTGCGCCTTCCTTGTGTTCTGCATCGTACAAATTATACAAGACGGTCTGATTGTACCGAAAGTTATGGGAAAAATCACAGGATTGAATCCTGCTATCATTTTATTATCCCTCTCCGTCTGGGGGGCATTAATGGGAATTGTAGGTATGATTATCGCTTTGCCTTGTACCAGCTTGATGCTTTCTTACTATCAAAGATACATACGAATAAAAGAAAAAGAATTTTCCGGAGGGATAGAACACACTGATTTTCAGCACAAAGAGAATTCTAACGAAAAATAATTCAAAAAAATCAAGTAATATATTTGCATATTTCATCTAAAACGTCTACCTTTGCACTCGCAATTCGGAAGAATAGCAATAACAAAGGATTGATTCGCTAGCTCAGCAGGTAGAGCACAACACTTTTAATGTTGGGGTCTTGGGTTCGAGCCCCAAGCGGATCACCAAAGAATCAGAGAGTTACACCAAAGTAACTCTCTTTTTTTATGCCTTAAACGCGCCGGTTTACATGGTTCGGTTAAACCGAGAGTTAAACCAAGAATGGATTTTCCGGATCAGTTTTCCAAAATATTCTTGGCGTATCAGCCTTTCCCTTCAGCTCCCACTAGAAAGTTCGAAGCATTTATGCCCTCATGCCCTCACTGCAAACATAACAAGCTAACTATAAACCATTTATACGCCAATGGTAAAAATACTTGCTCTCACTCATACCCTCATGCCCTCACTACATTTTCAAGGAAAATTTCACATAGCATACTGTTTATCAATCATATACTCTCTTTTTTATAAACTATTCCAGCTTGACACAAAGTAGAGCATTCCAAGTCTTTTTCAATGAAAAAGCACCATAAAAGATTTGTACCTCCAAGGAATGACGGCTTACGATGCATCGGCAGAGATAAAAAACACCCCTGTCCTGATGTGGATTTTCATTCTGAACGTATGGAAGTTCATATACATACATATAAGAATGAATATAATATATGTATAACCCTGTACATACACCGGATTCATCACTAAAAGATTTTACCTGTATCCCCAAACCTTTCCCGCCGTATGATTAAAGGTTTTCTTCCCGTCTGTTTTATCTCCGCAAGCCTTTGGAGTTATCTCCATAAGCTTTGGAGTTATCTCCCAAGGCTATGGAGTTAACTCCCAAGGCTATGGAGATAGAATACATCCGCATAAAAAGGGTTAATCTGGAGATAGAAAAGGCTTAGGCAACAGGGCTGGATGCGATATGCATTCTTTTAATCCCGCCGACGGATTATTATTTTTCCGTATCTCCTCCTCTTGAATGTCACAACAGCAGAAAAACCGGACCGACAAACTTCTTTCACACACACTACAGATGTTTATACCGAGCCTGAAAAAAGAGATGAATGGAACAATAAAAACAGCCTTCATTAAATTTCTACCACCTCAATTTACCAACTGTTCAAACAAATGGCCACACTGTTCTATTTCTCCCTTTTAAACATAAATAATACCGATGGCTTGTTCATTCCTAGAATAATAAATACCTTTGCAGCCTTAATAAAAAAAGCAATGAAGTTTGATATAAAAAAACATATTTATTTAATACTTTTATTCATCTTATCTTTCACTGTAGAGACAGCTCAATCACAAGAAGTTACCAACATCCATATAGCAGCGACAGATACGGTGCCAACCTATACCAGCGACTCTGCCGTTATCAATTTCTTAAAGGATGCCGGCATTCCTATCACCCAAAACAGCAAACTGAAATTATTAAAAAGCGGTCGGGCCAAATTCATCGATCTCTTTGAAGAAATACGGCATGCCAAACATCATATCCACTTAGAATACTTCAATTTTCGTAACGATTCCATAGCGAACGCACTATTTGATTTATTGGGAGAAAAAGTGAAAGAAGGAGTGGAAGTCAGAGCTTTGTTTGATGCCTTCGGCAATTTGTCAAACAACAAGCCATTGAAAAAGAAACACATACAAGCAATCCGTGACAAAGGAATCGAAATTGTCAAGTTCGACCCTTTCAAATTCCCCTATATCAATCATGCCCTGCACAGAGACCATCGCAAGATTGTAGTTATAGACGGAAAAATAGGATATACCGGTGGCATGAACATAGCCAATTACTATATAAAGGGTCTGCCGGAAATAGGCGACTGGCGCGACATGCATATCCGTATAGAGGGAAATGCCGTAAACGAATTGCAGGACATCTTCCTGGCCATGTGGAACAAAAGCACTAAACAACACGTAAGCGGAAGCCAATACTATCCCCTACGAAACGATTCTACTTTCAAGGGAAATAAGAATGTAGCCATTGTAGACCGCATTCCGAAAAAAGAACCCAGACTGATGAGGCAGACTTATATCAAGTCCATTGATGCCGCACAGGATAAAATACAAATAGTGAATCCCTATTTCACTCCCATTCCAAGCATTAAAAAAGCCATAAAACGTGCGTTGAAGCGAGGCGTTGAAGTAGAAATCATGATACCGGGCAAATCGGATATTCCTTTTACCCCCGATGCCGCGTTCTATACAGCAAACAAGCTGCGTAAGAAAGGAGCAAAGATTTATGTGTACAATGGCGGGTTCCACCACTCTAAGATCATGATGGTGGACAGCCTGTTCTGCACTGTGGGAAGTACGAATCTGAACAGCCGCAGCCTACGCTATGACTATGAGGTCAACGCTTTCATTTTTGACAAAGAAACCACACATGAACTGAGCACCATGTTCGAGCATGACAAGCTGGACAGTACCCTGTTTACCAAGGAAGAATATAAAAAACGCTCCGGATGGAAACGCTTCGTCGGTTGGTTCGCCAATCTGTTCACTCCGTTCCTATAAACCTCTGCCACTTCCCCAAACAAAGGTTTACAGATTGTTTCATTTCCTGCAAGGACGGGGCTTATCCCATCCGCAAGTATGCTCCATGCAGTAAAGCTTGACAGGTCATCATCAAAGAGAGCAATGCCTGTAAGCAGGAGAAAGGTTACTCCACCATCACGGACGGTATCCCTGACAAGTGTGGAAAACCACGGCTTAGCTGCAAGGAAACGCTTTTCTCTCCGTATGTTTCACTTTATTATAGAACAAAGATAAAATAAATCGCTTTTTCATCCCCATAAACTACGATATTTTTCTTATTTTTGCCCAAATATGTAATTCCGCCCGAGAAGGCATAAGAGAACGAGACAGAACGATGAGAGTAGTTGATTTAATAAAAAGCACGGACAATACGGCTTTTTCTTTTGAAATTCTCCCTCCGCTGAAAGGAACGGGTATTGAAAAACTGTATAAAACGGTTGATACGCTACGCGAATTCGACCCTAAATATATCAATATTACAACCCACCGCAGCGAATATGTGTACAAGGAGCTGGGAAACGGGCTGTACCAACGTACACGCCAGCGCCGCCGTCCCGGAACAGTTGCTGTTGCCGCCGCTTTGCAGAACAAATACAATATAACGACAGTGCCACATATCCTGTGCAGCGGTTTTTCCCGCGAAGATACAGAATATGTATTGTTAGATCTACAATTCCTGGGCATCACCGACTTGTTGGTACTGCGTGGTGACAAGGCAAAGCACGAATCAGCTTTCGTACCCGAAAACAACGGTTACAACCACGCCATAGAACTGGAAGAGCAGATCAATGATTTCAATAAAGGCGTATTTGTAGACGGTTCCCCCATCAAGGTAACAGGAACTCCGTTCAGTTATGGAGTAGCCTGCTATCCTGAAAAACACGAGGAATCACCCAATATGGAACAAGATATTTATTGGCTGAAGAAAAAGATTGAAGCAGGAGCTGAATATGCTGTGACACAGATGTTCTATGACAACCGCAAATATTTCGAATTTGTAGAAAGGGTAAGAAAAGAAGGAATCAATGTACCTATTATTCCGGGTATCAAGCCTTTCCGCAAATTATCCCAGCTGAACATGATACCCAAGACGTTCAAGATAGACTTGCCGCAAGAACTGGCAAGCGAAGCGATGAAATGTCAAACAGATGAAGAAGCGGAAAGTCTTGGCATAGAATGGTGCATACACCAGTGCCGTGAATTAATAGCCTGTGGGGTTCCCAGCATTCATTTCTATACCGTAAGTGCCGTGAACAGTGTAAAGGAAGTTGCAAAAGCAATTTATTAAACAGTAAATAAATGACTATAAAAAGCAATGTTATTTAAAGATGTAATAGGACAAGAGGAAGCAAAACAGCGGCTCATAGCCGAGGTAAAAGAAGGAAGAATCCCTCATGCACAACTGATTTGCGGTCCCGAAGGTACAGGAAAGTTGCCTTTGGCAATAGCTTATGCCCGTTACATCTGCTGTGAAAACCGTGGTGAACAAGATGCCTGCGGAATTTGCCCCACTTGTGTGAAATTCAATAAGCTGATACATCCCGACCTGCATTTCGTTTTTCCTGTTATCAAGAAAAAAGCCGGAAAGGATACCGTATGCGATGATTTCATAGCAGACTGGCGCAACTTTGTCCTGCAGAACCCATATTTTAATCTGAACCATTGGCTGAAAGAGATGGGAGCAGAAAACCAACAGGCGCAAATCTTTGTAAAAGAGAGCGATGAGATTGTACGAAAACTCAGCTTGAAATCCAGTCAAGGCGGTTACAAAATCATGATTATATGGCTTCCCGAAAAGATGAACGTGGAATGCAGCAACAAACTGCTGAAGTTACTGGAAGAGCCTCCTGCCATGACTGTCTTTTTATTAGTATCCGAAGAGCCTGATGCCATTTTGCAAACGATCCAAAGCCGTACCCAACGATTTAACATTCATGGGATCAAAGAACCTGAAATCTCAAAAGTATTGCAAACCAAATACGGACTACAACCGGAAGATGCTGACGATATAGCACACCGCTCAGAAGGCAATTTTCTGAAAGCACTGGAAACCATACATCTGAGCGAGGAAAACAAACTGTTCTTTGAACTCTTTATAAATTTGATGCGCCTTTCCTATCAACGGAAGATACGCGAAATGAGACAATGGAGCGATGCGGTAGCCTCCATGGGGCGTGAACGTCAGAAGAATTTTCTGGCCTACTGCCAACGTATGATACGAGAAAACTTCATATACAACTTTCATCAACGTGATTTAGTGTATATGAATCCCGAAGAACAAAATTTTTCCACCCGTTTCGCACCGTTTGTCAACGAGCGGAATGTGATGGGCATAATGGACGAACTTAGTGAAGCACAATTACATATAGGACAGAATGTGAATCCCAAAATGGTGTTCTTTGATTTCTCTTTAAAAATGATTGTGCTATTGAAAAATTAAAAGTTGAGAATTGAGCATTAAAAAATAACAGAACCGCATGGCATTTATTTCTTAGTTCTCAATTTTCAATTCTCAATTAAAACAGAATTATGGACAATGAATTCAAATTAAAGAACGGAAGCGGCTGTTTGTGTTGCAAAGGCTGCGGACGACAGGATAAGCAGCTGAACACCTACGACTGGCTGGCTGATATTCCCGGCAACACCGAGGAACAGGAAATGGTTGAAGTTCAATTCAAGAATACCCGCAAAGGGTATTATAAGAACAGCAACAAACTGAAGCTGGAAAAAGGGGATATAGTAGCTGTAGAAGCAAGCCCCGGACACGATATCGGTACAGTAACCCTGACGGGAAGATTGGTACCTTTGCAAATGCGTAAGGCAAACATCAAACCCGATGCCGAAATCAAGCGTATCTACCGCAAGGCAAAACCTGTAGATATGGAAAAATACGAGGAGGCAAAAGCCAAAGAACATGACACAATGATCCGGTCCCGCCAGATAGCCAAGAATCTGAACCTGGACATGAAGATCGGTGATGTGGAATATCAAGGCGATGGCAACAAAGCTATCTTTTATTACATCGCGGACGAACGTGTAGACTTCCGCCAACTGATCAAAGTACTGGCCGAAGCTTTCCGTGTACGTATAGAAATGAAACAAATTGGCGCCCGTCAGGAAGCCGGACGCATTGGCGGTATCGGACCTTGCGGACGTGAATTGTGCTGCGCTACCTGGATGACAAATTTTGTATCTGTATCTACCAGTGCGGCACGTTATCAAGATATTTCTCTGAATCCCCAAAAGTTAGCCGGACAATGTGCCAAGCTGAAATGCTGCCTAAACTATGAGGTAGACGCTTATGTAGAGTCCCAAAAACGCCTTCCAAGCAAAGAAATGACTTTAGAAACGACAGATGGTACATTCTATTTTTTCAAAGCGGATATTTTGAAGGGAACTATCATGTACTCTACTGACAAAAACTTCATAGCTAATGCTGTAACCATCACCGCACGCCGTGCTTTTGAAATTATTAATATGAACCGACGGGGTGAGAAACCGGAAAGCTTAACCGAATCTGTCAAAAAGAACGAACCTCAAAAGCCCGTTGATTTAGTAGAACAAGAAAGCTTAACCCGATTCGACAAACGAAAAGGCAACAACAGCAACCGAAAGAAAAAACGTAAGCCGGAAAATAACGGTAATAACGGAGAAGGTACTCCCAATGAAAACAGACGTCCGCAACAACCTAAAGAGAACCGGTCACAACAACCCAAAGAAAACCGGCCACCTAGAGAAGGACGTCCCAAACAACCTAGAGAGCCTAAAGAAAACAAGGCTCAGCAGCCACGCGAAGAGAACGGAAACCGCCCTAAAGAAGAAAATCGCAACAGGGAAAGTCGCAACCGGGAAGAACGCAGTCGTGAAAATCGGGAAGACGGAAACCGGAACCGCAATAAACGCCGCCCCAATAATGGTAATAATGAAGGAGGCAGTGAAAACCGGAATAACGGAGGAGGAAAGGAAAATGACAACAAGAACAACGGAAACAATAGCCAAATCCCGAATGAAAAGCCACAAACTCCTGTATCAACTAAAGAATAAACTGACATGGCTGCCAATACTCATATTGGCAGCCTGTCAAAACAATATCATCTATCACTCTTACGCCCCCGTCCCCCTTGACGGATGGGATAAAAGTGATACTCTTGTTTATACCCTGCCCAATTCTATCCCTACCGGAAATTACGAAGCAGAAATCGGTATCCGTTATCAAGAATCTTATCCTTACAGAGATATTTGGCTAGAAGTCAGCCATAACACAAAGGATACTTTGACTTACGTCACAGACACTTTACAACTTTTTCTGGTTGACGAAGCTGGAAATAAAACAGGAAATGGTCTTTGTGGATTATATCAATGTGACCTGCCTTATAAAGCATCTATTCCTATCCGTACAGAAGGAAGCGCACGTACTTTCCGCATCGTCCATATCATGACGGACAACCCGTTGACGGGAATCAGCGATATAGGTATCCGGTTGCGCAAACCGGAAAACCAATAAGCTCTAACGTTTTCCCCGCCCTGCATCAATACGCAAGAATACAAAAAGCAAGATCGTAAATCCCCACAAAGAAGATCCCCCATAACTGAAAAAAGGCAGTGGTATGCCTATAACGGGGGTCAGTCCTAAAACCATACCTATATTAATAAACAGATGGAATAAGAAAATGCTTAATACCGAATATCCATAAACACGGGCAAAACGAGTATGCTGACGCTCCGCCACCACAATAAGACGCAAAATAAGTCCGGTAAAAAGAAACAATACGGCCGCCGAACCTATAAAGCCTTCTTCTTCCCCTACCGTACAGAAGATAAAGTCTGTATCCTGTTCAGGCACATACTTCAGTTTAGTCTGTGTACCATTCAAAAAGCCTTTCCCCCATAAACCTCCCGAACCAATAGCAATCTTACTCTGATTCACATTGTATCCTGCCCCCGCCAAGTCTTCCTCCATACCAAGCACCACTTTAATACGTATCTGCTGATGTGGCTCCAGCACATTATTGAAAACATAATCGGCAGAAAAAAGAAATCCCACCGAACCTATCGCAAATAGAGCAATATAAAAATAATTACGCATACGTTCATGCATAGAAAGGAAGATCAAATAGAACAATAAAACTACGCACAATCCATATTGGAACCAAGTAATGTCAAAAGGGATAACATAATACGAAAATAATAAAGCCAGCAAGGTACCACCAACACCAATCCCTCCGATATACCACACTACCGATGCTTTTTTGCAATAACTATTAACTAATAAAGCAGAAAGGATGACTATCAGCAGCAACACAGAAAATTCACCGATGGAAGTACAGTCATCCGCCATCAATTCATTGCCAAAACGGATTCCAACTACAAAATAGACCACGGCGCAAATCCCGGCAAACAAAATAGAACCCGGCATCCCCTCCCGGTACAACATAAAAAAGAAAGCCAGATAAACCAAAGCCGACCCCGTTTCCCGTTGCAAAATAATAAGCAGCATGGGCAGCAACACCATCCCTACCACAGGCAATGAATACTTTAACTTACTCATTGTAAACCCGTAGACATTCATAAATTTAGCCAAAGCCAGCGCCGTGGCAAATTTAGCAAATTCCGCCGGTTGCAAACTTACAGGTCCGAATTTTATCCATGAGTAAGATCCCTTAGTATCCTCTGCCAGAAAAGGTGTTATCAACAACAGCAGCATCATGCCTCCATATAAAATGTAAGCAAACATATCATACAACTTATCCTCCAACATCATCAGGATAAATCCGAGCCCCAAAGAGCAACAGATCCATACAAACTGTTTTCCTGCCCTAGTGTCGAAACTAAAAAAATCAATCTCACCATAATCATAGCTGGCTCCACATACGCTGAACCATCCAAAGATAACCAGCATCAGATAAATGCAGATAGTCATCCAGTCCACTGATTTCCATATACTATCGTTCGTGTATGCCATAATCTATTCGTCTGTTTTGTATTTCCGCCGCTTTCGCCTCACTTTCCGGTGAAAGTTCGCCTTTTAAATATTTCTCCATCATCAATGCACCGATAGGTACACCATAGGTTGCTCCCCAACCTCCATTCTCTACATAGACTACCACGGCAATCTTAGGATCATTCATTGGTGCAAACCCCATAAAAGCAGAATGGTCCTTTCCACGGTTTTGCGCCGTACCTGTCTTGCCACACACTTCAATTCCCGGAATATTCGCATTACGGCAAGTTCCTCCCAATACTGCCGAACGCATACCTTCGACTACCGTCTGATAATGTTCACGGCTTACTTTAGTATAACGTTTGGTCGTATACAGGGTATCCAACGGCTCGTCTTCCACTTCTTTCACTACATGCGGAGTAATATAATAGCCCCGGTTAGCAATAGTAGCCCCAAGGTTAGCAATCTGCAACGGAGTAGCCGTCACTTCCCCCTGGCCGATGGAAATAGAAATAATCGTCAGTCCGTTCCATGATCCCCGATAGTTCTTATCATAATAAGCAGCATTCGGGATCATCCCACGCTTCTCACCCGGAAGGTCTACTCCCAAAGGATAACCAAATCCCATAGAAACCATATAATCACGCCATGTATTCATGGCAGTCTGTACAGAACCATACTTCTTCTTCGCCCCTATCATGTGAAACAACCCCCAACAGAAATAACCGTTACAGGAAGTTGCAATGGCAGGCACCAAAGGCAGGGGCGACCCATGAGAGTGGCAGCCCACCCTAAGACCGGCATACACAAAGCCATGATAGCAAGAATAGGCTGTCTGAGGAGTAATAATCCCCTCTTGCAGGAAAGTCAACGCCTGAGTAGTCTTGAAAGTAGATCCCGGTGGGAATTGCCCCATAATAGAACGGTTCAGCAATGGTTTCCAACTGTCACGCGCCAGTTCCAGATGATTTTTACCCCGTTGGCGCCCCACCATCAATCTTGGGTCAAAAGTGGGAGCAGATACCATACAAAGTATTTCTCCTGTGGATGGCTCGATAGCCACTATACTGCCTATCTTCCCTTCCAACAGACGCTCTCCCAACATCTGAAGCTCTATGTCTATACCTAGTTTCAGATTCTTCCCCGGAACGGGAGTCTTGTCATATTTCCCGTCCATATACCGTCCCTGAATACGTCCACGGGCATCGCGCAGTAATATCTCCACTCCTTTCTCGCCCCTCAACTGTTTTTCGTATGAGCGTTCCACCCCTTGTTTCCCTATGAAGTCACCGCGTACATAGTAATCATCGGCTTCAATATCCCCCTTGGACACTTCTGCAATATCTCCCAGAACATGAGCAGCCGCATTGTAATTATACTGGCGGATAGTACGCCGCTGAATATAGAAACCGGGAAACTTGAACAGTTTTTCTTGGAAGACTCCGCACTCTTCTGCCGAAAGCTGGGTCATAAATACCTGATGAGTATATGGAGAGTAGCCCGGATTGGAACGTCTGTCCTTTATCTCGCGGATACGCTTTTTAAAATAGTCGGGGGTAATATTCAATGTTTTACATAAATCAAGCGTATCAAGGTTGTGCACCTCTTTCATCACCATTGTAACGTCATAGGCAGGTTGGTTATACACCAGCAGATTACCGTTCCGATCGTACATCACCCCACGGCTAGGGTATTGTGTCTTGTTCAGAAAAGCGTTGCTATCGGCATTCTTTTTATAATCCTCACTCATAATCTGCAAGGTAAAAAGACGTATCAGGTAAATCAGCACAATAACGATCACCGATGCACCGATTACATATTTCCGCTTCTCCAGATTATAATCTCTTTCCACTATTTTTTCCTCCTGATTGCCTCAGCACACAATATACAAATGATGGTTATTGAGGCATCTGTCAATATTTTCAACAATAAGACAGGCAGGTTGAAGAATGAAAAAGTATCTATGACAAGTAAAATGGTACAAAATAAGAAAGTACACAATAAGATATACCGGAAGAAAGGCGAGAATCCCATACTCTTGATACCCGGTTCAAAATCCTCGACGCTATCGCGGAGCGTGACTAATCGTAATACAGGTTCACGCATAAAAGCCAGTACAGTGGCCGCAGCCGCATTCATCCCCGGAGTGTTGCCTAATATATCGACTGTCAATCCCAACAGGAATGCCCATATCATAAGGACATTACGGCTAACTCCCGAATTGTACTTCAAAATAAAATAGATAAAAAAGAAAGGAGTGGCATACCCGTTGATATGCATATGATTCAGCACCAGCACTTGCAACAGTACCAGTCCGATAAACCACTCTATTCTTTGTAGATAAGTCAACATCAACCTTCTTACTTAGTCGTTTTTACCTGCTTTTCCAACTCCAATTGTTCCTCCTGCCCTTTTTGGGCAATTACGCGCACATCATTCAAACGGGCGAAGTCCGTAAATAGTTTCACCCGCAGCAAATAAGACAAGCCATCGTGACTATCGGCGATATCATCTACCGTACCCACCGGAATGCCGGAAGGGAAAACAGCACTGTGTCCACTGGTTACAATGGTGTCACCTAAAGAAAATAATGAATGACGGGGCATATCCTTTATAAAAGCAAATTCGGATGAACCGCCATCCCATTTCAAGAAGCCGAAATAATCACTCCGTTTTATCTTACAGCTAATACTGCTTTTGGAATTCAATACCGGAATGACAATGGAGTAATGTGGAGAGGTGAGATAAACAATACCAACCACACCGCTTCCATTTACCACTCCCATCTCACTACGAATGCCATCCGCTTCTCCTTTGTCAAGTGTAATATAGTTATCAGCATGAGTGACACTGTTATTTATCACGCTAGCCTTGAATATATCATATCCTGCCAGTGCTTCCTGCTTAAGCTGTTCTACACCACTGCTGTCTTCCGTCGCTTCAATCAAAGCTTTACGGATACTCTCCAACTGCAATTCCAGTTCCACATTTTTCTGTACCAACTCATCGTTGATCGTTTTCAGATGAAAATATCCGGTAACATTATTGGCTGCATCATACATAGCTCCCGAAACAAAATTAGCAGATGTAAAGAACGCACTCCCCTGATAACTGTTGAAGCGGAATAATAAAGCAAAACTGATTATCTCCAAAAGAACAAAGAGAAACCAGTAGTTATACTTTAAAAAGAAATTCAGCAGATTTTTCATTAATACCAATTGTTCAATGTGCTAATTTGCCAATGTGCCAATGTACTGCGCTATCCATACCGCATGGCATTAGCAAATTAGCAAACTGCCTCATTAGCAAATCATTTACCGCATCAAAAAAGAGAAACGATCTACATTCTTCAGTGCAATACCGGTACCTTTCGCCACACTCAGCAAAGGATCTTCGGCTATATGGAACGGAATATTGATTTTGTCTGTCAGACGCTTGTCCAAACCGCGCAGCAAAGCACCACCACCAGCCAAATAAATACCGTTCAAAACAATATCAGCATAAAGTTCAGGCGGAGTCTGTTCCAATGCACTAAGGATAGCTGTTTCAATTTTTGCAATACTCTTTTCCAAACAATGCGCCACCTCCTGATAACACACCGGAACTTCCATGGGAAGAGCAGTGATACGGTTAGGCCCGCGTACAATGTAATCTTCGGGAGCATCATCTCCCAAATCAGTCAAGGCAGCGCCTACATGTATCTTGATACGTTCGGCCATACGTTCACTCACCTTCACATTGTGCTGGCGGCTCATATATTCCTGAATATCGGCTGTAAGATCGTCACCGGCAATACGTATCGAATTGTTGGAAACAATACCACCCAATGAAATCACGGCAATTTCTGTAGAACCACCACCTATATCAACAATCATATTACCTTCAGGAGCCTCTACATCAATACCGATACCAATAGCCGCGGCCATAGGTTCAAAAATCAAATAAACATCCCGTCCTCCCGCATGCTCAGCACTGTCACGTACCGCACGAAGCTCTACTTCAGTGCTACCTGAGGGAACTCCGATCACCATACGCAAAGAAGGAGAAAAGAAACGATTACCCATGTTCACTTTCTTTATTAAACCGCGCATCATCTGTTCACAGGCATTAAAGTCGGCAATAACCCCGTCGCGTAGCGGACGTACAGTACGAATATTCGGATTTTCCTTCTCGTACATCATTTTAGCCCGTTCGCCTACGGCAATCATCTTGTCGGTACGGCGATCAAGCGCAACGACCGAAGGTTCGTCCACTACAATCTTCCCGTTATTTAAAATGATGGTATTGGCAGTGCCAAGGTCCATCGCAATCTCTTGTGTAAAGGAGAATAATCCCATAAATTCATTTACAATTTAGCAATTTACAATTGACATTTGCAATTTACCATTTACCTGAACAATGCTGTATAAACAGTCCGATTGTAGCCGCAAATGGTAAATTGCAATGATCTTAGTGTTTAAAGTGACGAATCCCTGTAATGACCATAGCTACGCCATGTTCATTGCAGTATTGGAAAGTCAACTCGTCTTTTACAGAGCCTCCCGGCTGGATAACAGCTTTCACACCCTCCTTATCCGCTATCTCTACACAATCGGGGAAAGGGAAGAAAGCATCACTGGCCATCACTGCGCCATTCAAATCAAACTCAAATGATTTCGCTTTTTCAATGGCTTGTTTCAATGCATCCACACGTGAAGTCTGACCTACACCGCTAGCCAGCAGTTGTTTGTTCTTGGCCAGTACAATAGCATTACTTTTACTATTCTTCACAATCTTATTTGCAAATAACATATCTTCTATTTCAGTCGCCGTAGGAGCTTTTTCAGTAACCTGCTTCAAGTCGGCAGGAGTTTCCACATCCAGGTCTCTTTCCTGAACCAAAACCCCATTCAATAAAGAACGGAATTGTTTCTTCGGCAATTTAGCTTCCTTACGAACCAAAATAATACGGTTCTTCTTCTGTCCCAGAATCTCTAATGCATCTACATCATAATCCGGAGCAATAATTACCTCAAAGAACAGTTTATTGATTTCTTCCGCTGTTTCTTTATCAATCACGGCATTAGTAACCAACACACCGCCGAAAGCCGACACCGGATCGCCTGCCAACGCATCTTTCCATGCTTCCAGCACAGTAGGGCGCGAAGCTAATCCACAGGCATTATTATGCTTCAGAATGGCAAATGTCACCTCATCAAATTCATCAATCAAATCTACGGCCGCATTGATATCCAACAAATTGTTATAGGAAATTTCTTTTCCATGAATCTGGTCGAACATCGCATCCAGATTTCCATAGAAATAACCTTTCTGATGAGGATTTTCACCATAACGAAGTTGTTTTTGTTCTTCCACCGCGCAACGGAAAGCCGAACCTTCACCACCATCAAAATAGTTAAAGATAGCAGAATCATAATGAGAAGAAACAGCAAACGCTTCTTTTGCGAACCAACGGCGTTCCTCGCGTGAAGTAGTAGCGCCATGTTCCAGCAACATATCACGGAACGGCTTATATTGTGCCTGACTAGCGATAATCACCACATCATTAAAGTTCTTAGCAGCAGCACGAATCAAAGAAATACCACCTATATCAATTTTTTCGATGATAGCTTGTTCTTCGGCCCCCGAAGCCACAGTTGCCTCAAACGGATACAGGTCAACGATGACCAAATCTATTTCGGGTATTTCATATTTTTCTATCTGTTGCATATCTTGTTCCAAACCACGACGGCATAAAATACCTCCAAAGACTTTAGGATGCAGTGTCTTCACACGTCCGCCCAAAATAGAGGGATAAGTAGTAAGATCCTCCACCGCTTTGCAAGGGAAACCTAAAGATTCGATAAACTGTCTTGTACCTCCTGTTGACAGGAACTCTACTCCTTCTTCGTGTAGTTTGGTTATAATCTCTTCCAAACCTTCTTTGTGATAAACCGACACCAATGCGGTTTTAATTCTCTTAGCCTCTGACATTTTTTATAGATTAAGTATTTGGGCTACAAAGGTATAAATTTTCACTCTATAAATTCCACACATAAACGTGAAATATTATTTATCCACTCATATTTGTTTCAAAAAAGAAGAGATCCGCCACTAAATATGGATAATAATAAATTAAAAATCAAGTTGTGTGAATCCGTGCAATCCGTGGCGAACAAAAAAAACGCCTGTAACACAAATGTAACATATATGACATTTTATCATAATATACCTCCCGTACCTTTGCACCCAATAAAATAGAGAGACAAAATTATATGGAAACAATGTTTTTGGGAATCGTCGTATTCCTTTTTCTGCTAGCCATATTCGATTTGGTAGTAGGCGTCAGCAACGACGCAGTGAACTTTATGAATTCCGCCATCGGTGCTAAAGCCGCGTCATTCAAGACCATCATCGCCATTGCCGCTTTCGGTATCTTCATCGGCGCCACACTGAGCAACGGTATGATGGAAATCGCACGGCACGGTATTTTCAGGCCTGAACAATTTTATTTTCAGGAGTTAATGTGTATCTTTCTAGCAGTTATGGTAACAGACGTAGTCCTATTGGATATTTTCAATTCCTTAGGAATGCCTACCTCCACTACCGTATCCATGGTATTCGAACTATTGGGAGGTACTTTCGTTCTAGCTCTTATCAAAATAGCAGGAGACGAAACCGGAATGCTAGGATTTGCTGATCTGCTGAATACGGAAAAGGCATTGTCCGTCATTTTAGGTATCTTCCTCTCAGTAGCAGTAGCTTTCTTCTTCGGCACATTAGTACAATATCTCTCCCGTCTTCTCTTCACATTTAATTATACAAAGAAACTGAAATACACTATCGGACTGTTCGGCGGTATTGCTGTTACGGCCATAATCTACTTCATGTTGATAAAAGGTCTGAAAGATTCCGCCTTCATGACCACCGAAAACAAACATTGGATTCAGGAAAACACCTTGATGTTAGTAAGTTGCAGTTTTGTGTTCTTCACCATTCTGATGCAAATACTGCATTGGTGCAAGATAAATGTATTCAAGGTGGTGGTAATGTTAGGTACTTTTGCCTTAGCTATGGCTTTTGCAGGCAATGACTTAGTAAACTTCATCGGTGTGCCCTTGGCAGGCTTCTCAGCTTATACAGACTTCATGGCTAATGGAAACGGTGAACCAATGGGATACTTGATGAACTCACTGAATGGTCCGGCTAAAACCCCATTTCTTTTTTTATTTTTAGCAGGCGTCATTATGGTATATGCGCTGATTACTTCAAAAAAAGCGCAAAATGTAGTGAAGACTTCGGTAGATCTCTCGCGTCAGGATGAAGGTGACGAAATGTTTGGTTCTTCCGCTGTAGCACGCAGTATTGTCCGTTCTACCATGAGCGCTTCGGAAAGTATAGCCAAAATATTGCCCGACAATCTGAAACGATGGGCCGACAGCCGTTTTAACAAAGATGTGATGATTATGGAGAACGGGGCAGCATTTGATTTGATACGCGCTTCTGTCAATTTGGTACTGGCCGGTCTGCTCATAGCTTTGGGAACCTCTTTGAAACTCCCTCTTTCTACCACTTACGTAACTTTCATGGTAGCTATGGGTAGTTCATTAGCCGACCGTGCCTGGAGCCGTGACAGTGCCGTATACCGTATCACCGGTGTGCTTTCTGTTATCGGTGGATGGTTCATCACTGCCGGAGCCGCTTTCACTATCTGTTTTGTGGTTACGCTCATCATGTATTATGGAGGCACATTCGCCATGTTGGCCCTTATTGCACTTGCCATCTTCTTATTGGTTCGCAGCAACATACACTACAGCAAGAAACAGAAGGATAAAGGCAAAGACGACATATTCTCCCGCCTCATTGCCAGTAAAGACAAAGAAGAGCGTTGGAGATTACTCCGCCAGCATGTAAATAACACATTGGTAGCCGAAATGGCATTCACCAATGAAACCTACCGGCAGATAACCGACGGTTTCATCAACGAAAATCTGAAAGCTCTGCGCAAGGCCGTGAACAATACCGACAATCAGAAAGAAATGTTAAAAAAGATACGCCGTAAAGAAATACTAGGTCTGCGCCGTATAGACAACTTTACTGCTATCGAGAAAAACACTTGGTTCCACTTGGGAAGCAACAGTTGTGAACAAATGCTTTACTGTCTGAAACGTATCTGCGATCCTTGTAAAGAACACGTGGACAATAAGTTCACCCCATTATCGGAACGTGCCACTAACGAGTTCATCCCTATCCGCGATGAGATGACCGCATTAATGACCAAGGCTACTGAAGTACTTGCCAACAAGGCCTACGATCAGACTGATGCCTTGCTACGTGAAGGCGCCATTCTGAAAGGCAAGATCTCTACCTTGCGCAAAGAACAGATGGACCGCATACAAGAACGGGATGTCAATGTAAAAGCTTCCATGGTGTACCTCAATGTATTGCAGGAATCACAAGAATTGGTTTCCTACTGGCGTCATCTGTTACGCGCCGACCGTATGTTCCAGACTGATTTGAAAAAATAAAAAGATTTATATTCCTATTATATGTTTTTTAAGATAACTTCTTTCCTCCAATTGGAGGAAAGAAGTTATCTTTGTTTCGTATATATAGACATTATTCAAACAAACCTATGGAAAACCTCAAAAAAATTATCAAACAGTTCCCCAAAGTGGGTGAAGTGAAAGAAATCAAAGCTTTGACATCCGGCCTCATCAATCAGACTTATCTGGTAAAATCGGTATCTCCTGAAGAGCCTGACTATGTATTGCAACGAATCAACCATTTAATATTTACCAATATTGAAATGCTGCAACACAATATAGAAGTAGTGACCAGACACATCCGCCAAAAGCTGGAAGCCAGACACGAAGAGGACATTGAACGTAAGGTACTCCATTTTCTACCTTCCACCAATGGCAAGACCTATTTCTATGATGGAGAAGGTTATTGGCGAATTTCAATATTTATTCCGCGTTCACAAACATTGGAAACAGTTACACCGGAATCTTCCTATCTGGCAGGACTGAAGTTTGGTGAATTCCAGGCCATGCTGGCTGATGTACCCGAACAACTCGGAGAAATCATCCCCGATTTCCACAATATGGAATTCCGCTTAAAACAATTACGTGAAGCCGTATCCGCCAACATATCCGGCCGTTTGGCAGAAGTACAGGACATAGTGGACGCAATAGAAAAAGATGCTGATACGATGTGCAGCGCTGAACGTTTTTACCGTGAAGGCAAATTGCCCAAACGCATCTGCCACTGTGACACAAAAGTAAGCAACATGTTATTTGATGAAAACGGAAAAGTGTTGTGTGTCATTGACCTGGACACGGTAATGCCCAGTTTCATTTTCTCCGATTTCGGTGATTTCCTCCGTTCGGCAGCCAATACCGGCAAGGAGGATGAGGCTGATTTAAATAAGGTGAAGTTCAACATGGAAATCTTCAAAGCATTTACCAAAGGTTATATTGAATCGGCCCGGACTTTCCTGACTCCTCTCGAAATAGAAATGCTACCTTACGCTGCCACCCTGTTCCCCTATATGCAAGCTGTACGCTTTTTAGCAGATTATATAAACGGAGACACGTATTATCAAACCCGGTATAAAGACCATAATCTGGTACGCACCAAAGCGCAGTATAAACTGTATCTGGAAGCAAAATCCGCTACACCGGACATGAAGGCTTATATCAACAGTCTGCTATAATATAAAAACAAGAAGGAGCACAAAGGTATCTTAATGACACGAACCTCTGTGCTCCTTTCATATTCGTCCGGCAATGATCCTAAATCTACCGTTTCGGTATATCTACCGATTTTTCACTTTTCCCTTTCAGATGTTCGGAAAAGTAATCAACCAGTTTCCAATAGAAATATTCATTCATATCACCGAATCCATGACGCTGTTGAGGAAGAATCAGCATATCAAAACGCTTCCCGGCACGAATCAAGGCGTCAACTACCCGTAAGGTATTGCCCGGATGCACATTATTATCAATATCACCATGAATCAATAACAAATTTCCTTTCAATTGCTTCGCTATTTCAGGATTAGCAGCAATCTTATAAACGAAAGTTGTATCCCCTTTCTCACTCACCACCTCTTTTACGCCGTGATGCGTTTCACTCCACCAACGGTTATAGATATTGTTATCATGATTTCCGGCACAAGAAACAGCCACTTTGAAGAAATCCGGGTATTGGCACATAGCCGCCGTACTCATAAATCCACCTCCCGAATGTCCATGAATACCAACCTTATCTATATCTATAAAATGATGACGCTGCGCCAATTGCTCGATAGCATATTTATGATCGGCCAGCGGATAATCACGCATATTTCCATATCCATAATTATGATACCATTTAGAGCGGCTAGGATGCCCGCCGCGTTGTCCCACAGAAATAACAATAAATCCGGCCTGTGCCAAACGGTCGGTACGGGGGCTCATACGGGTAAACGGATAATAAACACCTTCCACCTGTGGCCCAGGATAAACATAATCCACAATAGGATAAACCTTAGTTGAGTCAAAATTAAAAGGTTTATACATCACACCATACAGATCTGTCACGCCATCAGCCGCCTTTACCTTAAATATTTCCGGAAATTTATAACCGGCAGCAAAAAGCTGTGAAAAATCACTCTCCTGAATATCCATTACCTTATTGCCATTAGTATCCAGCAGGATGGCGCAGGGCACCGTATTTACACGCGAATAGTTATCCACCACAAAACGAGCATCATCATCCACTTCCACACGATGGAAATAATCCCCTTTGGTCAGTAATTTCAAACCGCTGCCATCCAGATTCACACGATACAAATGTTCATAATAAGGATGTTCTTTCGCATTCATTCCATTGGCAGTAAAATAAATCACACGCGCCTTGTCATCTACTTTCAAGATTTCCTCCACGTGCCAGGGACCTTTTGTGATACGATTTTTCAAATTACCCTGATCATCATATAAATAAAGGTGTGCCCAACCATCACGCTCACTCCATTGAATAATTTCCTTTCCACCATTCAAGACTCTTAAAGGACGAGTTTCCTGATAGGTATTCATCCGTTCCTTTATTACTGGTACAACAGAATCCTGTCCTATCGTATAGGAACAAACATCAATCCGATGTAAATCACGGCTGCTGCGGGTCAGGAAGAAACGGTTGTTATCACCCTGCCAAACGGCAGCCTGATCTTCCATACCACGCTGTTTTTGCATCATTGGTTTGTATTCCAGGCCAATGCTTTGATCTTTATAAGCTGCTACTTTAATTTCCTTACGTTTATTATCAACCAAGTCAAACAAGTACAGGTGTTCTATGGGAGCTTCCTTTTCTCCCGGCATCTGGTATTTATAAGTTTCCAATGTGGGACGTGGACGGGCCATCGAATTTATTACCCATAACTCTTTCACAGCGCGATCGTCAGAAACTGTCATAGCAAAATAACGTGAATCCGGAGACCACACTCCACCTACACGACGACGCTTGCCATTACATAAAGTATCTGTATTCAACATACTATAGGGAATACCATAGCCAAAATCCTTCATGCCATCTGTAGTAAGCTGGATTTCCACGATCGTACTATCCTTTTCATTTTTTTTCGCCTTTTCATAATCTTCACGACTCATGCGATACAAATTCAAATCCTTGGCATAAATCACCGTTTTACCATCAGGAGAGACCGATCCCCAATAGATTTTCTTCAGGTCGTCTTCTTTATCTTTCAGATGGGTCAATTTACGGGTAGGATAGTCATAAGAAAAATAAAAGATTTCCTTCTCATTCTTCTTGTCCTTCTTATCCTTGCCATCTTTCTTTGGTGTCGCATCTTTTGTTGACTTTACTTCAAAAGTAAAGGTACGCCCATCTTCTTCCGCTTTCAGATTTGTGATTGGCAAATGGCGTGCCTCAAAGGGATCTTTTACAATTTCGGTAAGCTGGGAAGCTAATTCATCCCTATCAAACAAAAGCTTCTTTGTCCGGGCAGCCGGATCAACCACATACCAAAAGGTTCCTTCACTTGTTTTGTACTCGAACCAGAAATTATTACCTTTCTGGAACCAATGCGGATCCACCACAGTAGAAAACAACATGGTGTTCAATTTTTCTTGTGTGTATTTCTCTGCCTGCAGATATTCCGGCAAGCGTTCCTGCGCTTTTGCAACAGAAACTGTCGTACACAAACCGCCCATTAAAAGGGTAATGAATAGCATTTTCCTCATAGATTGAACTTTTATCGTGTTTATAAAAAACAAACATACACAAAATTCTTCATTTAACAATCTTAAACAAAGAATTTTGTGTATGTTTGTTTCATTTATCCTTTTCTTATCAGAAACTATACCCTGAAGTAAAACTAACCATATGATTCCGTATCCTTAAATCATTCTGCTCCTTATTATATTTTCCCCAAGCCAAATCATACCCGACAGTAAATGAAATCCGTTTAACAGCAATCCCGACAGAAGCCGTTCCTCCCCAATCCAAACGAGGGGACGCTTCAAAACCAAATTCCTCATTTACTGTTTTTCCTTTAAATGTGCCAAACCGGTAATAATCATTCCGGTATTCGTACTGTCCAACACCTGTTTCTTCATCTATATTATATTTTGAGGAAGAAACATAAGCATTAGTACGTCCACCAATTCCTACAGCTACATAAGGTCCTACTGCTAATTTAAGACGCACATCATCACAAAGTTTAAAACCCCAATGAGCCATAACAGGCAATTGCAAATAATAACGCGTGGACTCAACATTCGTTTTTTCATAATCCATGCTAAATCCTCCCCCTGTTGATATGTTTCCCCAGCTCATAGGATGATACCCACCTTTCTGCATTAAGATATAAACCCCGGACTTCAAGCCAAAAGAAGGCTTCTTTCCCACCCCTTCCTTTAACTGATACAACACACCGGCACCGGCTTTAAAACCTAATGTAACTGATGTCCCTTCATTTTCCTTATTCACTACCAAGCCGGCTTCCGGCGTAACACTCCAACGAGACTGAGCGTTCAACATCATACTCGCCAAAATACCTGCCATAAATAAAATTACTTTTTTCATCTTTTTCTTCTTTTTAGTTCATTATCTATGTAAAAGACTAAAAATTCAGAAAAACCCCCATTGCATATCCGGAAAAATAATAAAATAACATGAGCAACTCACTCACATAACAAAAGAAACACCCTACATTTAAACATATCGTTCAAGAAATCAAAAAAAACAAACGCTGCAAAAACCAACCAATAGCAGCAAAAGTTATCGCTTATTTTTCGCATTCTCTTTATATTCGGTAGGTGTCATACCAAAACGTTGTTTAAAACATTTGCTGAAATAACGAGGATCATTAATACCTACCATATAAGCAATCTGCGTCATATTATAATCACCACTCTCTATCAATTGTGCGGCACGTTTCACACGCATCTCTTTAATAAACTCAATGGGGGCAAGTCCTGTCAGGGTCTTCAGTTTCTTGAAAAAGACAGAACGGCTCACCGCAAGCTCCTGTACCAAATCATCCACGATCAAATCGCCATTATCCATATTCTTCTCCATTAATTCCGTCAGTTTCTCCATAAACTTACGGTCATGGGAAGACATCTCAGGCTGTGTTTGCTGTTCTTCCTCCGCAACAGGCTGAATATTCATCAGATTCGCACAATACAACTGTTGCAACTTGACACGTTGTGTCAGAATATTCTCCACCCTGGCCTTCAGGTAAGTAGCACTGAACGGTTTCGTTATATAATCCTCAACTCCCAGTTCCATACCTTCCAACTTACTGTCCATATCCGTTTTAGCCGTCAGTAAAACGACTGGAATGTGACTGGTCGCCATATTAGCACGCAAATCTTCTGTCATGGTAATACCATCCTTTTCCGGCATCATGATATCACTAATAATAATATCCGGAACAAACTTCAAAGCCTTATCCAAACCTTCAGCCCCATTGACAGCCTCTATGACGTTGAAATTTGAGATGAAGATACTACGCAAAAAGAAACGAAGTTCCAAATTATCTTCAACCAGCAACATCGTTTTGCTTTCATTCCTCTTCTCTTCATGTCCCTGAACAGATTCTTCCACCTCTTCCGGCCTCATTTCGACAGAATCAGAGAGAATGAACTCTACATTCTCCGTATAGTGCTCCTTGCCTTTCAAAAACTCAACCGTGAAACAACTGCCCTCCCCCTCTTTACTATCCACACGGATAGTCGCTTTGTGCAGTTCCACCAATTCCTTAACCAAAGAAAGACCGATACCAGAACTTTGCTGATTAAACAAATTCTTGTCCAACAGATTTTCAAAACGGACAAAAAGGGAAGCTTTCTTGCTTTCAGAAATTCCTATACCTTGATCCTGCACACCAATCGCCACATTATGTTCATTTTCATGAATGAAAAGCGTAATCATCTTACCCTGTGGAGTATACTTGAAAGCATTGGAAAGCAGATTGAAGACAATCTTTTCCAACTTATCCGCATCTACCCACAGTTTCAAGGAAGGCATTTCACTTTCGAATACAAAATCAATATGATGCTCTTCGGCCAGCGATTCAAAATTATCCATGATATGGCGTACAAAAGGAACAATATCTATCTGCTCTATACGCAACTTCATCTTATTTTTCTGTATTTTGCGGAAATCAAGAATTTGGTTCACCAAGCGAAGCATACGGTCGGTATTACGTTCTACTACATGCAATTGCTCACGTACATCATCCGGCAAAGTCTTGTTTTTCAGAACATATTCCACAGGACCTGCAATCAATGTCAGCGGAGTGCGAAGTTCGTGAGAAATATTTGTAAAAAAGCGAAGCTTTATATCAGAAACCTGCTGTTCCACAGACACTTCATGTTTCAGACGATAAATAGTAAACAATATATATACTCCTGAAAACAGAATCAACAGAAAAGCAAGAATATAAATTGCCATAGCCCAAGCCGTTTCCCAAAACGAAGGCTGAATGGTGATTCTCAAACTGCGCTCATTCTCTACCCAAACCCCATCACTATTGGTCGATTTAACCTGAAATACATAATCCCCTTTCGGCAGATTGGTGTATGTAGCGGTACGTTGTTTATCCACATAATTCCATTCCTTATCAAATCCATGCAAACGATAAGCATAACGGATATTTTCAGGATAAATCATATCCAAGGCTGCAAAGGACAAAGTTACAATATTCTCCTTGTGCGAAAGTACCAGGTGTTCTGTATTATCAAGAGACTGTCGCAACAAACTGCCTGATACACCCGGAATCACCTCCTGATTGGATATTTTCAACGTTCCGAAAACAATGGATGGAACATAATTGCTTTTCTTGATATGTTCCGGTTCAAAATAAAGCATACCACGACTGGTACCAAAGAGTAGGGTACTGGAACTAAGATTCAGCGATGTCCCCTCCTCAAAACGTATTTTGCCCCCAAAATCCCGTTCATTATAATTTTCAAAACGCTGTTCGGACGGAATAAATTTACTCAATCCGTTTTCCGTACTTATCCACAGATTCCCCGTGTCATCCTCTTCTACAGACAACAGGATATCTGAAGGCAAACCATCCTTCACGGTATAGGATTTAAATACCGCCTTCCCTTCCCCGTTCATGGAAACAAGCTGGTTAAGTCCTCCCCCAAATGTAGCCAGATAAACTTCTCCTTGTGAAGTGGTGACAATCCGATATACGTTATTGTTGCTCAGACAATTCATATCATCGGGGATACGTGCATAAAGATGGAACACAATCGACTCCGGATCTTTAAAATCCTCTTTAAAACTAAGCGCGCCATCACTGCTCCCCACCCATATATTCCCCTTCTTGTCAGAAGTGATATGGCGTACACGGTAACAACGGTCATACGGAAAACCTTTCAGGTTATTTCTAGAACTAATAAACACATATTTCCCTTCAGGAGTTTTCTGAATATAATTTAACCCTCCACCGAAAGTTGCCACCCAAATGCGTCCATGCTTGTCTTCATGTAACCAGTAAACACTATTATGACTCAGGCTATAAATATCATCTTCATCATATTTGAATCGAGTAAACTTAAAACGGGTCCCCTCCTTTTCTGCCAGAATAATACCATCCCCTTTGGTCGCAATCCAAATGTTTCCGTGAGAATCTTGCATGATATGATAAGGAACTCCCCGTAACGACCTGCCAGATTTGGCTATATCCCCCTCTTCGGTCAGAATACCCTGAAAATCTAAATCAGAAGAATAAATTTCAATCTGACCATCCCGTTTTCCCATCCAGATGCGATGTTCGCTATCTTCAAACAACGCACGTACCGTATTGGAATTCAAGTCATAACTGTGACCCATGCGGGGATAAATATGGAACTGGCTTCCTAAAAAAGTAATCTTCTCCAACCCCTTAGAATGAGTACATAACCAAAGATTGCCTTGCTTATCGGATAACATGGAATGTAATTTATTGGAAAAGTGCCAATCGGGTGAATCGGGGTCATTATAGAAAGGTAACAGCCGATTTGCCTCTCTGTCATACCAAGAAAGCCCTCCTCCTTGCGGATGTACCCACAAATTACCGTTCAAGTCTTCACAAATATGAAAACTGGGATAGGAACGATCGGCACCACGAGGCTCCACTTGCATCTTTTCTTGCTTAAATACTTCTGTCAAAGGATTGAAATGACAAACCTTTCCCCATTCGGTCATCTCAAACCATGCTTCCTGCTTACTGTCAACATAAACAGAACGGAAAGCGTCTGCCGGGAATTCGGGACAATTGGACTTATTATAGACTTTACACTCTTTTGTATCCGAATGGTACAATATCAATCCTTCATGGGCAGTTGTTATCAACAGCCCCGTACCTTTTATTTCATTTATAGCAATCACTTTATCCTTTACCGGCAATTCCCAAAGACGAAAGATTTCATTCTGCAAAGAATAGCACCATATCCGTCCTCTGTCTGATCCAAAATAAAGTTCGTCACCATAACTGCAAAAAGAGTAGAAGGCCTGTACGGGTTCATCTTTGCCTGACTGGATATTCACAAAATAAGAGACAGGCTCTTCTTTATCATTCGTAATCTTCAGCAGACCGTTATCAGTAAGCAACCACTCTTGATTGTAAGCATCGCTAAAAACCTGATTAATATGAACGGCATTTCCTCCACGACTATGAGTAGCATATACTTGGGTAGTTATACTGTAATCTTTAGGGTTTGTTTTCACACGGACAGCCCCCTCATTTTCAGAAAGTAGCCAAATGACACTGTCGGGCAATATTTTAATAGAAGAGAAACGCATACCCTCCTCTTCACCTTCAGCAGGGATTTGTTCGAATTTCTCTGTTCTTTGGTCAAAACGATACACACGGTAATCATACGTTTGCAGCCAAATATAATTATAAGGGTCTACTTCCAATAAGTCTACCCGGTTGTTAGTCATAGTAATTTTATTCCCTTGTCTGGCTTTATAAACTTTGAAGTCATAACCGTTGAACCGGTTGATTCCATCCCAAGTAGAGAACCATAAAACTCCATTATGGTCTTGTACCATGCTCATGATGGAGTTCTGAGATAAACCGTTTTCCGAAGAATAATGAGTAAAGATACAATTAGGCTGACTTTTTGCATAAAAAAAGAGCAGCAAAGTAAGTATAAACAGAATGTGTCTTTTCATTTCGTAGATTTTCATATTTAATAGGCAAAAATACATAAAAAACGAGAGATACTGATATACAAGCTCCTAAAAAAACAAAAGGGGAAAAGTTAAATCCCCCCCTTTATCATTCTACTCTTCCCTGACACTTTCCATAGGAACAAATAGAATTCCTCCCTACAGTGACAAAGTATTATTACTGGTAGAAAGAACAGCTTATCTCTTTAAATTCTGCAACAATACATTTCCATTTTCCACCGGATTCCACCCGTCATCACCTGCCAAAATCTGTGCTTCATTATAATTACCGATATCGTTCAGCTGCTTTCCAAACGAAGCACGCGAAGCGGTAGCCGCCCCTTCTCCCGTATTCCGGTATTCAGCATAGAATACGGTTTCCTCATTTTCTTTTTTGCCCCAGTTGTTCCAACCCACCGGAAGAATATGCTTTCCCAAATCACAATGAATATAAACAGCCTGTGCATAAGGACGCCAAGGACGGGACAAATACACCTTCTGAGCCTCAGCCACACCCGTCAATTTACAGCCTATAAAAACATAGCCATATTTTTTGCCTTGATCTGTAGAAGGAGCGGTAACATACCCATCACCCAAACTATGGATGGTGCAATCCTTAAACAATGCCGTAGACCAGCCAAAAATAAAATCCACCGTACCCTCTATATAACAATGGTCATAAAACTGACGACTGTCTTTGCCATAAGTGTACAAAGTATCCTGATTTCCCAAAAAACGACAGTTTTTGAAATAAGCGCGATCTCCACTAACAAAACAGGCCACTGCCTGCCCCACTCTGCCGGCACTATTCTCGAAAGTGATATTCTCAGCATAGAAATCGGGAGCATAGATATAACAGGTTGATGAACCGGAGGTAGACATTTCTTCTCCGAAATAGTTCTTTTTAGAAGCAAAATCATCATTTGTCAGAATTGCTCCGTCCTCACCTATCAAAGAAATACTAATCTTGCTTTCAGGAATAACCACTTTTTCTTTATATACCCCTTTACGGACTAGAATAGTAGTGCGTCCTGCTTTACGAAAATCGGGGACAGCATGAATCGCTTCCTGAATGGTAAAGAAATCACCACTGCCATCTTTTGCCACTACAAAATCATAATGACGTACAAAAGGCGCCAATGCAGGAACCTCTTTAGCTATAGCATCCACTGTCAAACCAGCAATAGTACGCGCCCCATATACATTCAGGTGCGTATTATCCTCACGCCCTTTCGGACAAGCTGCACACACACCTTCAGGAATCCACATGAACAATTTTTTTGAAGCCTCCGGTCCCATCTCCTGCACCAAATCATGCGTTATCTTGTTCATATCCACAAAAGGCACATCCAACTCTTTTGCCACGTTACGCGGAGACTCCAAATATTTTCCATGAGTATCAATCAACACTTCTCCATCTTGAGAAACACTCCCCTTTGACAAATCCTTGCGCACATCATCTTCGGCTACCGCATTTTTATTATTCCGGAAATTACGACGGACAATGGCATTGAACAACACGGGAATTCCCCCTTTAGCACGTGTTTCTTTTACAAAACGGCGTAGATTGGCATCAAAAGTAGATCCGGGATCAGTATGACGTTTCTTATCGGCCTTCTCATCATTATGCCCAAACTGAATAAAAACATAATCACCCGGCTTTACTTTATTAATTACTACCTCCCACAATCCTTCATCAATAAAACTTTTAGAACTCCGACCATTTCTAGCATGGTTTTCCACACGAATATTCTCACTGAAATATCCTCCCAGCACATGGCCCCATCCACGTTCCTGATTACCTCCCTCTAAGGGTTTGTTGGCCATAGTCGAGTCACCTATCATAAAGATAGTAATTGTGCGGTCTGCCGTAAAAGCAGAAAACAATAACAAGGCAACAAATGCCATCAACATCTTAATTTTCATCGCTTTCTATTTTAAATTTTGATTAAAGAACTCAAGTATATCATCCTGTATCTCCTTACTGCAAAAATGGGGCAAATCATAGAACTTGGTGGTCAACAGATTTTCTACCGATTGACTCTTCCATACATCCTGCATGGTAGAGAAAGCGCTTTCAACGCCCTTTACAGGAAAAAGTTTGTCCCGCAAGCCATTGATGAACAACATCGGTTTGGGACAGGCGATAGATGCCACATGAGGATAATCCATCCAATTCCGTATTCCGGGAATAATCATGGAATAAGCAGACCCACCTTTGTTCTGATTATTGGTAAGTGTCATTAAGCTATCTGTAGTATTCATCCAGCACACAGCAGCGCCTGCCTTCACCACATCTGTAGCGGCACTGACCATCCAGGCACGATGTGCTCCCATAGAAAATCCCATAGTACCTATCTTTTCCTTATGAACCATGGGCAATGAGGCCAGAAATTCCGCGCTACGAATATCATCCCAGGCTATCAAGGCTCCCCAAGACATTCCCATCTGTAACATATTGGCCGCCAACGCTTGCTGTGAGTCATAGCGTACTCCTTCCTTACGTCCCCGTTCCCCCCAAAACAAGGCATCCACAGCAAGCACTACATATCCGTGACTTGCCAGATAATCACCTACATACTGTTTGTCATAACATTTTTCCGCCCAATCGTCCGCATCGGCCAGTACAGATGCTTCCACACCGAACGGACGTACCATCTTCTCTTTCCCTATCGAAAAATGCGCACCGTGATCGTGAAGCAGCAATACTGCCGGGAACGGGCCATTCCCGTCAGGAACCAACAGATAAGCAGGAACACGAGAATATTCCGAAACACTGAACAAAATCTTCTCCGCCCTATATCCATTCCGTTGCTCGGTATCTATCACTTTCTTATCAAAAGCCGTAGCAGGAGGAGCAGGCAACATGCAATCCAATAACGTTTTTCGAGCTTCCTCACGCCACTTTTCGAAATTTCGGATAGCAGAGTTCCCCCATGCCATAGGATAAGTCAGGTTTTCTTTCATCTTCTGATAGAACAGCGGCATATCATTCTGCGTTTCATAACGCATAGAAACTGTTTCCACCTTTTCTTGAGCAGAAGCCGTCAGACTTATCCCGAACAACAATAAACAAATTACAGTATTCTTCATAAACCTATACCTAACAAACTTTACTTTTCAAGGTAACTAATTAATTTTATCATATTATCAATATAATCTCCAACAGAGATGCACAATTCTCCGGTGGTACACGGATAAGGTGATGTATCGTGCTCGTCCCCTACAAAGGTAGCTATATATTTCGTTTCCTCACTAGGTCCTGAAACAGTATATGGCTTATACGGGTTCGAGGTTGACTTTAAAGGAGAGAGCCAGCAACCGTCCTTAGTCAGTGATTTCACCAATTTCCGGGCAACTTCTTCCGTAGCTTTTCCACGTAAACGAGTATAATATTTAGGTAAAGGAACCAAATGATCCTGCAGCAAAGGTGAATTCTTCGCCAATTCGGATACAGGAAGTTTTTTCACTTCCTCATAACGACGACGCAGTTCACCAGGATTCACAAAAGTTGCCGAATTATAATGAGCTATTGTATTTTCTATATTCTGATCTATATAATAAGTACCGTTTTTCACATTACTTCCCTTACGATGGACATACAGTGGTTTACCAGTATCAGGATCTACAAAACGAGGAACCAAAATAGCTTCCGGATTAGTCGACTGACTCTTCCATTTCTTCACATCCGATTCCGGTAATTTCATTGATTCCAAAAAACGAATTGCAGCAGGAATCCCCGACAGGAAACGAGTATCAGCTGTAAGTTTATAGTAATCCATCATTAAATTAACAAGACGGACGGTAGTACCGGTGTTCACACTGCGCGGTTCATAAGAACGGGCATGAGCCGGTTTCAAATCATCTACTGTATATTGGTCCGCCCAGCCTGCATAAGGTTCCCCTTGTTGAAGGGAAATCATCAAGTACATAGCACGCATAATAGGCTCCTTTACCCCTTGCAACCCCATTGCCTGATAGCATTGAATCAAAAACTCGGTCGCATCAGGAATCACATCATCATTCAGAGTAATAAAAGACGAATAATCTTTCTTACCTTGAAAAGGGTGATCATACATCAAAGGATACCGTTGAGGCCATCCACCCACCGGATATTGACTTTTCAAGACAAAATCAATGGTTTTCTCCAAAGCCGGACGGAAAGCAGGATCATTTTTTTCCACATACATACGAAGTAGAAATTTGGCAGCCTCCATAGTACCCGCATCATCGTAAGTCGCATTTCCATAATAATGTTGAAATTCTTCCAGACGCCAGCCATTTTTACCAACGGTATCATACCAGGACTTTAAGGAGTTCTCTCCTGCAAAATCGAACACATAATTCCATCCGCCACATTCAAGCTGTCCCCAAATCAAGGTGTTAGCCACTTTTTTCGCAGCTTCATAATAATACTCATCTCCTGTAGCATGATAAGCGTCAAGCAACAAATGACCGACAGAAGGAGTTCCCGGCGGCTGAATCCATACCATTGTCCTCTTGGCTTCCATTTCTCCCCATGAGCGGGACATATCCGGCAAATAATTCCATACGAAGCCACCATTATAACTCACTTTGTTCATCATAAACCGAGTGGCGGTTTTCATCGTATTTATAACTTGGTCATCTAATTTTTTATTAGTTTGGGCTATACCTATACAAGCAAAATTTGCCATGCACAGGCAAAGGACAATTCTTTCCCAGTTCTTCTTTAATGTGCTTTTCATTGTTGTTTTAGTGTTTTGATTCAAGTTTAAATATCATTATGAAGCAAAATAAGCCATTTTCCGGAGCTTGGATTTGTAATATTTGGTCTTTTCCTCGTATATTTTAATCACGACGAACTACCCTCCCCATATTATAAGTATATTTGAAGAAAAGTTTTAGTTATTCATTTTATATTAAATGCAAGATCATGAATCGTAAGGTAAGAACCGCATTGTATGCTTGCGCCTTGATGGCACCACTACTATTGCAGAGCTGCAATGCACAAAGTGAAAAAAAAGAGAGCAACAAAGAGTGTACTGAAGAAACAAACAAAAACACTGAAAAAAAGGTTATGAAAACAGGTAGTGAAAACTTCATTTTTGCAGAAGGCAAAGAATGGGAACCTGCAGGCGAAGGTGTAGTGCGCCAGATCATGGGTTACAATGATGACATCATGGTTGTTAAAGTAAAATTTGAAAAGGGAGCTGTAGGAGCTGTCCACCATCATATCCATTCACAAGTGACTTATGTGGAAAGTGGAAAATTTGAGTTTATCATCAATGGTGTGAAAAAAATTGTATCGGCCGGCGACTGTCTGTATAAGGAACCGGATGCTGTGCATGGTTGTGTATGTCTGGAACCGGGTATGCTGATAGATTGTTTCAGTCCGATGCGTGCTGATTTCCTGGAAAAGAAATAGACAAGCCATATATTCCATCCACTGCAGGAGCAGATTACTGTGCCCTCCTTTGGGCATTTAATATGCTCCTACAGTGGAAATGAATTCTATTTTTTAATCTGCAAAACAAATGGGACAATTGCTTAACCTTATCAAATCCGGTAAATCATAATATTTCAAAGCACCATACAACACATTAGAATACATATCCCACTGCATAGGCCTCTCAATGTATTCCTTCCAAGTCTTCACGCTATGTTTTATCTCCACACTGTTGATTCTTTCATCCAAATAAGCAGCATGAATTGCAACCGGACCATAAATACCATTGGCAAATACCTTGACGGGGTGTCCTTTCAGAAATTCGTGTTCTGAACAAAAATCAAGCAAAGTCAAAATATCGACAACACGTTGTCCCATAATAGGACGCCCTATATGCATACTGACCATTGCATTGCGATACTCACGGTTCCAATATTTAGCATCCGTATAGAATGCAGGATCCGTTGTTTCCCCAAATCCGCGCAAATCTGCCAACAACAAGATTTTTCCTTCCGTCAAGGCAGCAGCAAAATTCGCATATTCACTCAAATAAGTTCCTTTTCCCTCTTCCTGTAACCTTAACTCAACAGGAGAATCAGCATTCGCTCTGGACGGCATGATAAGAATACAAGGAACAGGCATCTCCCCTTCCCTTATAAGCTGAAACTTATATTGTTCATATTCACGCATTGAATCATGTCCGGTTGCCTCAATTCTTATTTTATGGTCAGGAAGACCTTTAAGACCTAACAAATCCAGCATCTTTGCTTGGACAGTTTTCTTTCCTTTCGAAAGAAACGCCTCACGCTTGGAAGCCCACTCATCCAGCTGATTCACATTTTCCTGCATAATACTGAGTGCTCCAGGCATAGATACATTCACCTGTCCTTTAGTCGTACAAAGCATATCAGACAACCGGAAACGGTCTTGTGCCGATTTCTTCACCGGAGATTGATCATCTTTCAGCCAACGCTTGAACCAACTGACCAACTTTTGCCTTTTTTCAGTTCCAAGTCCATGCCCTGTTTCTACTGTCAGCATATCCACCTTTTCGGGAACTCCCAATACTTTATAGCACTGTTGTAATTCAGCAAACCCTTGTTGTGCACCCCATAAATCGACAAAATCATATTTACCGCTTAAAATCAATAAAGGCCGTGGAGCCATCATTAAAGCAAAATCAGGTACTTCCAGTTGTTCACGCCCTTCGTATGGTATATGTTGGCAACCATCGGAAGGACCTTGCAACTCCATAGTACGTTCTCGGGTAGAAAAGAAACTACAAATGGCCGCTACCTTTACACGGGGATCCAAACCTATATAATAAGCGGTCTGAGTACCACCACCAGAAGATCCATATACTCCGATACGCTCCGGATCAATATCCTTACGAGTCAATAAATAGTCCAAAGCCCGATGATTATCCCAATATTCCTGTGCCGCCAAACTAGTACCAAGCAAGTTAAAGCCCGCATTCAGTAAGGTATGTTCCGTGGTAGCCCCCCGTGTCAGTGGTTTTCCTTCCCTATCAATAAGTTGCAACCGTTCTCCCTGGCCTATGGGATCTACCACTAGTACAGCAATACCATTGGATGCCATCAGCATAGCGGCATGAGACGAAGAACCTTTACCATTCAATCCATGTCCGCAAAGTTCCAATGTTGCCGGAACAGGAACAGTCATGTTCTCCGGCATATAAAGATGTGCTGTGACATAGCGGCCAGGCTTGCTTTCAAAAATTATTTTCTCTATATGATAGCCGGTACCTTGTATCTTCCCCACCACCTGAACATTTAAATTCTCTTTTTCAGGAAAAGTACCTACTATTTGTTTATATCGTTCACGGCAACCCTCCAGGTACTCCTGCATCCCGGCAGGAGAAGTAAATGCTTGCTGAATGGCTAACTGCCGGGATGCAAACTGCCGATGTACATCACGCATCAGATAAGAATTATAAGCAGTACTTTGACTCCAAGGTAATGCCTTGAACTCCCCCTGAGCAGAAACCACAACAGTCCCCACCCATATTCCCAAACCTACACATAAAGTGCGAAAACCGATAATTTTTCTCATAGAATCATCCCTTTAAGTTATTGTACCACAATTTCAATTTTCTGACGGTTATCTCCGGCTGTCTTCACATACAAACGTTTATGCTCTATATCATAAAACCAGCCTGTATTCCGCTCTGCATCTGTAACTGATGAAAGAACGGGCAACGATTTACCATTTTCTATCACAGATTGCGGAACGTTCTGCAAATAAGCCTTTACTAGATAAGTGTGCTTGGCAGGTTTGTACTTCCCTACCGGTTTATCTGCAGTAAACGTCCAACTATCATCAGCAAGCCTGCTGGTAAAACGGGTCAATGAACCAATCCCTTTTTGATAATCCATTGATATACCATCATCTTCATACATCTCATAAGAAGAAATGCCTGACGGATAGACATCCAATGTTATCATCTCTACAGGGTGCTGATCTACCCACTGCATAACAGGTTGCATGGGAATAATAGCTCCGGCTTTTATATAGATAGGCAACACATCCAACGGAGTAAGAAAAGATTTATATTGACGGCCCTCGTAACGCTCACCGGTTTCATAATCAAACCATTCTCCACCGGGAAAATAAACATGTTGGCTCAGTGCACCTTTGGTAGTGACAGGACAAACCATCATCCATGGCCCGAACATATACTGACGTGTCAGCTGATAAGTATTCTCATCCTGAGGATAGTCCATCACTAAAGGAGTCATCATGGGACGTGCCGTTTTATAAAGTTGATAGGCATTACTATAAATATAAGGAATCAATGTATAACGCAAACTATCATATTTGATGAAATTGGCCAAAGCCTCCGGACCATAAGTCCAAGGTTCATGGTAACGGGGATGGTCCATACCGAACACCATGGCGATAGGTGAAAACATACCGAACTGTACCCAACGAGTATATAATTCTGTATCGTAAGGAGAATATTGTTCAAATCCTCCCATGCAATGAGTCCAGTTACCCACACCACTCATACCAATATTAAGTCCTGCACGTATCACCGGTTCAAACCACTGCCATTCACTCCCCCAATCTCCGGCCCAGATATAAGGATAACGCTGAATTCCCGCATAACCTTCACGAGTATGTGTCAACCCCCTCATATTATTATATTCCTGAAATTTACGATAGGGAGCCTCCGCATAAGCTAAAGGAAAAATATTATGAAGTCCTTTCAGGTCCATCGTTCCTCCGACATCCGTTTTCACAAACTTAGCCCCGATAGAAGCGACTTTCATTACTCCGTTCTCCCACCACCAATCTACTGCTTTCGGATCAAAGAAATTCACTACCCCTTCTGTCTTGGCTCCTGGATACAGCACGTTTCCCTGTTCACGCGCCTTATCCAATAGATGATATTCAGGACCATTATCTAATATAGAACGGATATGAAGCCCCACCATTTTTACATTTTGCGCATAGCAACTGTCAAACATAGCTTTCGGATCTTTGAACGTATTGCGCCATTCAAAACAGCAACCACCATTTCCGTAAGTGGTATTAAACAGTCTCCAAGTAGAATCTAGCCAAAGCAAATCAAAAGGCACTCCTTCCTCACGCAAACGTTTACATAAAGCAGGCGGATATTTATCGGAAGTCATCTCTTCATTCTTCCAGGTTCCACCGGAATAAGTACCGACATGCAACCCCATTGCAAAACGAGGAAGCATGGGGGATTTTCCGGTCAATTCCGTATATCTGTCAACCATGGTATAAAAATCGGGACCATAAATAAAATAATAGTCCAAATCACCGCCAAAAGCTTTGAATGAATAATAGTCACTACTGTCCCATCCCATATTCCATTCGGTAGCAAACGGAGTATGAAAGAACAAACCATATCCTTTGGTACTCATCATAAAAGGTACGGGACAATAATTGGCACGTAAAATATCTTTTCCTCCTACAGCCGGTTTTATCCCTCTTCCCAACTCTACATTCAGATAGACCTTACGCCCTCGCTGATCCATGAAATCCATACGTTCCCCAAAACCAAAGAAATGCTCATCCGGTTGTAGAACAGCTTTCGTCTTGACAGAATCCTTATAAAAACGTTGTTCCGCAAGTTCCGTATAAAGCAGTTTGCCGTTTTTATCAGAAACTGTCAGACAGAACGGATTCTTGGTAGCCTCTATAATCAGTTTTCCGGTCGTAATCAACCATGCAGTTCCTTTATCTTCCACTGTATAGTGTACAGGAGTAAAATCATATTTACGAACCATCCACTGCTCATTTTCAGCGAACACGGTACCTTGAGAATGACGTACACGGAACATATCATCTGTACAAAATTCCAATTTCACATTTCCCTGAGGCAAAAGAAACAACAAATCATTTCCTGTCTTCTTAAAAGAAGTATTGGCCGCCCATAGTCCTATACAATACAGGCATAAACAAAAGCATAGGAATCGTTTTTTCATGGTATCTGTTATTTTATTTAAAATCAATCATATTGAAAATCAGTTTTTTGGCTACAAGTCCGGCAGCCGAATCATTAATGATGTTCCCATAGATATCCAATGTAGAGAACAAAACACTACCCTTACCCATAGGTACAATCCCCATAGCAGTTCCGATAGCCATAGGATAAGTATGATAGGCTCCGACCAGCAATTCCTCACCTTCCATCACTAATCCCATACGCTCCACCCCTGTATGTATCAATGCCTGATAAGGCCAGTTGAGAGCATTTCCGACAGGAAGTTCCTTGAAAATATCATGCGGCTTATTAAACATCACTCCACCCAACCAATTGGTTCCAACAAAGAATTTGTCCTTAAACACCGCTTTACTATTAGCTGCTATAAATTCCGACCACTCATCAGCACTCTGAATAATGAAGATTTTGGTTCCATCATTTACGGCACGTTCCATTAAACGCTGTGCATCCGGCATCTTATCATTAGGAACAGCCCAATCCAAACGACAACGAGCGTTACTACGAGGATGTCTGAAACGGATCTCTATATCGGCAGACTTGCCTTCTTCCAAATAGACTTTTCCATCGCCCAAATGCTCTTTCTTCCTGGTAATTTCATATATTTTCTTACCATTGACAAAGACTTCAATCATACTACGATCATTACTCTGAGGAATAATCGTATATTCACCACTGACAGAAGGAAGTACTTTACCACTCCATTTAATACCATAACCATCAAGCATATACACAAAAGGACTTGGTGTAGCTCCCTCAATAGCACTCAGATTAACCACCTTGGCCACTTCATGATAAACTTCCTTCTGAAATTCCATATCCTCATAATAGACCACATCCAATCCCGGTTTGCCATCGGCAGAGCGTAACGCTTCCATCGGCACCATTGTCAACTGATCTTTCCTAGGAGGACGGGCCACCATAATCCAATCCAACTTTCCTAAATTATCCTCGTAAGCTGCAACCGCTTCTTTCGTTTTTCCCTTCAAGAAATTCTGTAAAGCACTCCCATCTTCCCAAACGGCCCCTTTACCATCCAACATATTGGATGCCAGATTTACAGACAATATATCATCATACCCAGTTGTAACAACAGAATTTTCCTTACACAGTTTTGCTTCAATCCTACAAAGTCCTCCAGCTGTAGGAACAGGTATTTTTACATCTTTCACCAACAACTGACCATAAACCTCACCTCCGGCGGCTTCCGTTTCATAAGTTCCTACCTCCATCACTTTTCCTTGAGAGTCTGTCACCGAGATTTTCAATTGATGGTTTCCCCGGACATTCTTCTCATTAATCAGATAAAAATCAACGGTCACCTCTCCCCCTGCGGCAGCAACCTGTTGCCTGGTCTTTACCGCTACATACAAAGGCTGATTATAACGAGCTATGATAGCCGGATTCGATTTGGGATAACGAAAACAATCGACAATTCCCGAATAATTCTCCGTCAATTCCGATTCCCATCCATTAACAACGTATGCATCCGTCAAATTATTCATTCTGGCCGATTCTATTTTACGTCCTTGATGTTCATAGGATACAGTTCCCATAGCCACACACAAATCATCCACTGTAGGATAAACTGTCCTTAACTGTTTAGCATCCAGAAATTTATTGAATACATCATACCAACGTAAAAACTCTCTACCATCCCATCCTTTATAGCTATATTTTTCCAAATCTTCTTTATTCTTTTCCAAACGAGGAGGTGATGATAAAGCCCCTTCCTCACCAAAGAATACAATTTCACGCTTATTCTTTGTATCATTATAATAATCTTCAGGGCCTTTGTACAAACCTTCATTCCAAACAGCAGGTCCTCCGGCACGATGATAATCATACCAGCCACTCCAATACACTTTTTCATCGTAAGGACGAATATGAATTTTAGCCTGATCTTCTATATCATCTCCCTTAGCCCAAGCCGAGGTACGAAGAATCAACCGGGAAGGATCCAATACACGCATATCCTTCATCGCTTGAATTTCCAATTCTAACTTTTCAGGAGCAGCATTTCCCGATTCATTCATCATATTATAGATAACCAGACAGGGATGACTGCGATCCCTCTTTACCATACGGATGACCTTTTCATGCAAAACAGCATTCATAAACGGCTGTCTTACGTCCAGACGAAAACCGCCAGGCTCTTCAAAATAGAGCAGTCCCAACTCATCAGCATAATTCATTACGTCAGTATTACCGATAAAACGATGAAAATTCAGCATATTCAATCCTAACTCCTTAGCTATGCGAATTTGCCTTTCAGCCAATTCTTCCGACGGAAAAATACCATTGACTGGCCAAAAACTCCAACTGATGGCCGAGCGAAGCATGATACGTTTTCCATTTAAACGAAAAACAGCATCATCACCTATACCGGAAGCCTCGAACCAACGGAATCCAAAACGGCGGGAATCTTTATCCACCCAGTTCTGTCCTTCGGACAACTCCACCTCACATACATACAGATTAGGATCATCCACACTCCATAATTTCGCATCCGGAGCTGATACAGGAATCTTCAGCTCATTCATACCTTTATTTAATGAGATACCCTTTATCTCTTTAGAATAAACTATTTTTTCTTTATTTTTCCACTCGTACACCGTTATACGAAGATCCTGCTTCGCAGTCTTTCCTTTTTCATTCTGTAATGTCAGAATAGCGTTGGCGGTAGTTATCTGAGGAGTATTCTGCATATAAATATCTGCCACATAAACAGAATTACATACCTTCATACTAACTTTTCCTGTTATTCCTCCAAAGCCATGACCGGGAGGCAACATTTTATCTCCCCACGGAATAGTTCTGGAGTCACGCCAATCATGGTTACCACCCGCATCCGTTATACGTACAGCCAATTGTACCTGTTCTCCTGATTTTATATAAGGAGTAATATCCGTTTCAAAAGGAACATTGTCCACAATCTGATAATCCACTAATCTCTGATTAATAAAAATTTCCGCCCGTGAACGTATAGAGCCAAAATTCAAAAAGACTTTTTGTCCTTTCTTCAATACCGGAATATCCATTGTACGACTCCACCATGTAACTCCTGTAATATCTCCTTCGGGTCCGGACTGAGTTTGAAGATATTCTTCAGCTGTTCCAGGAACCTGTACCGAAAGAGTCTGGGCAGAAGTCAATATATCCCATCCCGCTGTAGGAACAATTACAGGACTTTTCCGTGCCTCTTCCAATGTCAAATAAATATCCTCTGTCTGCCAAGCTGCATTTTTATCCTGCCATAAATGCCATCCTTTTCCTGACAAATCAAAAAATGGTCTCTCCTGTGCTCTCACCCCATAAAATGGACATAACAACAAAAATGCTATGGCAATAATACTCTTCTTCATAATTATCTATTACTTTCTTTTATTAAATTCAATAATCATTCTATTCCCATTCCACCTTCATATAGTGCAGCATCGTTGTACTTTCACCACAGCTGCCCGTATGCTGGATTCCGGTGCCCCCAAAAGTATTCGAAGCTATATCCGCCTCCAAATCTACCGAAAGTTTCAAGTTCGGATCAGTTACAGGCGCCGGAAGCGGAGTTGTTGTTGAAGCATGTGCTGTCAATTTTCCTTCTTTAACAGTCAATGTTATGGTACAATCTGTACGATAGCAGGTAGAAGATACCGGTTGACTGATAGCCTCAGCCACCCCGTTCTCATATTTCATCAAGATAAAATCAACTGCATTACTATACTTGGTCGTACGAATGATACGTAATGCATATCCTGTTAAAGTACGGGTATCAAACTTGATATACAAATCCAAATACTGTCCTGTAGCACTACCAAAACCTTGTCCTGCTGTTTTACTGGCATCCACATTCAATGTTATTGCCATATCTCCATAACTGCCATCCAATGGAGTATAAAGCAAACGAGCTCCTTTCTGATCTTGTAACAAACCGGTTCCATGGGAACCATTCATTCCCGGCCCATAAATCCAATAATCTTTATCCGGAACTACCTGCCAATCATATTCTGCCGTATCCAAAGGCTTATATCCACCAATCGTCCAGAATCCCGGTAAAAGTTGTGGTTGATTCTTACATGGAAAGTTCTGAAAATCCGTTTCAAATATATGAGTGATGTTCACTTGCCCTTTTTTTATCGGAGAGTTGGAAACAACAATTCGTTCTTCCCCCGGCAAACAACGCAGATGCTTGGGAGCGATAACTGCCATCAGATAATAACCAACATCTTCTTTTACCAAAGTATAGGAATATTCCGGTTCATTCAAGCGGGATACCGAAACCGGAAGTCTATTAGTCCCTTTCCTGTCCGTACATCTATACCAGGTTATCAATGATTCATCTTTGCGCCCATTCAAATCCAAAGCATAACTGACAGTAGCTACTCCTTTAGTAATATTCAGCTTTGGATTTTCCGTAAACGAAGGAGCCGATACATAGTCCGGTGCAACCGTAAGTTCTGTGGCACATTCCAAACCATCCTCTGTATAGGCTATCACTGTAAAATGCTTTGTTTCATCCTCCACATTAGTTGCCTCGACAACACATTCATATCCCTCGGAAGTGGATAATTTCACATTCTTTTCATAACCTTGTTGTACTTTCCACTTCACAGGAACATTATTCAACACATAGTTGCAATGCCTTTTTACTGTTGCTGTCAATCTAACCGTCCGGCCACCTGTCTGGATAGAAGCCGTTAAAGGCTCTACAGAAAGACAGGAGGGCATCCGGGTATAATCCTTTCCGTCTCGTTTACCTATAGCAATAACACGGTCTTTCACCTGAAGGGGATCCCAATCATCCTCTCCTCTCAATAAATTATAAGTATTATAAAGCACCTCTCCATGCTCTTCCAGCCGAAAAGCTCTCAATTGATTCAACTGATCCATGCAAACCGTATTATAAGGCTTGTCAGCCCCAATTACATAAGGTTGCCCGTTCAGTTTCACATTGTATTGGTAACAACGCAACCAACCTGTGGGATCATGTGTCCAGCCCGCATAAACCGGCTTCTTCGAATGATAACGGCAATCAACAATACTTAACGGCCCGACCGACTTACAAAAATATTGCCGGTCTTCCTCATGACACACATAAAAGTCACAGTTCAAAAATACAGCTCCGCCCATATCACTTCTCCAAAAAGGTTTCTGACCATAAAAATGAAGTGTACAATCCAGATAAACCCCTGTTCCGGTCAATGCGTCATCCGTACTTTCCATGTGGCATTTATTAAAAAGTATCCGCTTGGCGCCATTCAACGGATTCATATTCAAGCGGCTGATGAAATGTACATTATCCGCCACAATCTTGTCGCCATGACAATAAGCAACGTGTGCCTGAGTGATGGCAGACATTCGTTTTTTCCTGCTTAATTCTTTCTTCAGAGGATATTCCAAATCGACATTACAGAAATTCCCCATGGTCAAGTCCTTTACCAACAGACCGTCTCCCCAAAAATCAAACATGGTGAAATTACCGACAGCCCCCTGTGTCTGTCCACGGCTGGATGCCAGGACTGTATTTTCAGGATGGCTATTCAATCCGATAATATGGAGATAAGGGCATTTAACAACCAAGCCGAACGGTTCACGTCCGTCTTTACCAACACGAATAGCAGGGTCATCTGGATCATCAATCCAATAGACATAAGGAGCCAAATAAACTTTCATCGGTTCCGCTTCCGTACCAGCTGAGAAATTAGCGGCAGCTTTATTGAAACTATTAAAGACATAAGGATTATCCGCCACTTCCCTATCGGACAACTGCCCATCAACAAAAAATGTTTTCGGACCTAAAATAATTTCTTTATCTGCATAACGAAGGCAGTTCCCTTTAAATTCTATAGGTTGCGAAGGATCTAACGAACTATAATGATCAATACTTTGTGCTTTTAACAGATGTCCCCATACAAGCCAGCACAAGGCAAAAGCGAGGAAATGTAAATGTTTCATTTTGTATAGATTAAGATTTGTTCTACTACAAAAGTAAACGAGAGACAGGGGACAGAAAGGTAAAAATTGGTCTATTATGTGCAAATTTTGAAGAATGTGCTAATTTGCCAATTTGCTAATAGACTAATTGACATGCGAACATAGCGGAACCAAACGGCAAATTAGCATATTAGCAAATTAACACATTCATAAATTATTCTACTTCAGTTATCCTTAGCAGCAGATAAGGACTTGCAGGCAGTCTTACTCTCCCTTGATTTTTATCATACACCCTATCCTTTACAGGAGCAGTTGTTTCAAAAACGGCAGGCCATTCGGCTATCGTCATGTTCCAAGTATCAATGACTTCCACTTTAAAACGTACTCCTTCTTTCAAACGTGGATAAAAAGCGTTTTTTACCGGTAAATCAAATGCCCATTCCGGTTTTATTTCCTTGCCCAGATAAATCATATAATAATTTTCTCCGGCAGTCGAAGTATAAGGGTCCCAACTACTATCACATAAATGCAGAGGATTAGGAAGTGCGTCCAAAATCTGTCTTGTAAAGCCGATGCGCTTCCAGGACTCCCCTTGAAAAGTTCCTCCTACAGCCAGAAAATCACGAGAATAATCTTTTGAATTATCCATATAACATTCTCCGTGAGTTACGTAAGTTCCCACAATCAGCCCTTGCCACAAGCGATAAAGATATTCCTGACCGCTCAAGCTTCCCCATCGGTTATCCATATTACCCTCATAACATACCTCATCAAAAATAATCGGTTTCTTATAAATATTCTTCACCGTAGCCGCCCTTCCAAAACCTTCTACAGGTGCCTGGTCCTGTATACTGGCATGAGTGTATTCAGGTTCCCAATATTTATAATACTTAGCTGTATAAGTATGAATGGAGCATAAATGGGAATAAGGATCATTCTCTACTACCGTATGTGTAAAAGTATCCCAATATTCCGGTTTTAATTCTCTCAAAAAATCATATTCATTGGCCAATGACCACCAAATATTGCGAAATGAACTCATACGGGCTGTCAGATACTTCAAGTATCGGACACCGGCTTCCAAAGGCATTCTGTCAAATCCCCAACGACCACCATCATAAGGGTGGAAAAGAATCAAATCAGCCTCTACTCCTATTCCGACCAATTTATCCACACATGCTTCCACATGAGCAAAATAAGCAGGATTGAAGCGGGTGAAATCCCATTCATACACAGGTTTTCCCTTTTCATCCTTTACTATCTTCTTTATCTCAAAAGGAAACATGGAGGGTTCAGGATAATCCGGATCAAAGTTTTGCACAAAAAACAGCATCCTGATTTTATTGAACTTGGATAGTTCCAATGATTTCACAGTCTGATCAGGCTGGTTACCTGCCACATGCATCCAATCATAAGAAGTAGTTCCAACTGGATAATAACGCGTTCCGTCAGCATATTTAAAATTATAAGTTCCATCCACTTTAACTGGACCATGATTTCCTTTACCCGGAGCAATACATTCTATCCGCCCTTTCACCTTATTCAGCACGGGAATCTCACTCTGCGTCACGTACGACCATACTCCCTGGCTCACAGGCATAAAGCGAATTTTGAAGGTATCATTTCCGTCATAGAATCCACGTACAGTCAATGTAGTATCCGGTCCGCTAAACGTTGCCGTAAGCTCAATATCAAAAGGGTTCCCCTTTACTTTGGCAGGCAGGGAGATTTCATAACGTCCCCAACACTCCACCTTATCCTGGGCAAATCCACCGGAAATCCCCAAAAGCAATAACAATAAAAAAGAGCAGCAATATTTCATAAGCAATTCAATCATTAAATTCCAGCTAAACAACGCATCAATCAAGATTTCTCAAAACAAAATCTGTTACTTCCACCTGCCCGTCACCACCGGCAAAAATACCTGGGCGGACAAACAAGAAACCATATACCGTATTATGATGTACTCCCGATATCTCAAATCCCCATGGATACTTATGCCATTTTTTACCATCGGCACTGTACCAGGCCGACAATACATTAGCATCATTCCGCAAACGTAACCACATCTTTCCACATTGGTTTGCTTGAGGAAGTTTTGATTCCGTACGACTTACTTGCCCACGCCGATAACGAAGCATCTGCTTATGATTAAAACCAAATCCAAAATGATAATTCTCATCATAATAAGCCACCAATCCGGCAGATGTATTTTCACCTTTCAGTTCAAGACAAGCCTCCACTTCATATTTATGAGCACTGGTACGTGCTAATAAGGGAGATCCTTCTTTTGGAGTATTCCCCTTTGCCTCTACACTGATTTTATCAGAAGTAATCCGGAACCGATCATTTAAGTTATGTTCCCGGCACGTCTGCCATACAAAATCTTCTATACCAGATAATTTCAAACGTTCCGGTGCAGGTAAAGAAATGGCTCCTTCTTTCAAATGTAACCATCCATCTTCTTTTTGGACCAGTTCACGTAAAAGGGTCTGACGCCCCAATGTCTGGAATCCGTTTTCATAAGCATGGAAAATCATAAATAACCGTCCATCTTCCGTATCAACAATAGAGCCATGCCCTTTACTCCACCATTTTTCATTACGGGATTCCGTACGAAGAAGCGGATTGAAAGGAGCATTCTCCCAAGGACCCATTATATTTTTACTACGTGCCTGTACTACCATATGACTGGTGGGAGGACCTGCCGTACCTCCTTCGGCCACGAACAAATAATAGTACTCTCCTACTTTTTTCACGTTCAAGCCTTCCATGGAAACTCCTTCTATATCCCATTCCTCCGGTATTTCCCATTCCTTATAAATCCGAACCGGTTCTCCTGTAATAGAGCATCCGTCATCCGACAATGGATATAAAGCACCGGAACTGAGCAACAGATAGCGTTTTCCATCCTCACCAACCACATGTTCCGGATCAATTCCTCCTATTTTCAAATCTACCGGAGTACTCCACGGACCTTCCGGAGTATCCGCCCAAGTTACCATATTGGTTTTCTTTCCTTTCCCATTCAAAGTCGGAAAATAGATATAAAAACGCTTGTTATGAAATACGATGTCCGGAGCCCAGATATCTCCAGTAAAAGTAGTTAAAGCCGTGGAACATGGAACCCAGTTCACCAAATCATCTGATTTGTAAACTACCAATCCTGGAGTATAAACAAAAGAAGAATGAACTAGATAATAAGATTTTCCATAACGGACAATAGAAGGATCCGAATTATCACCTTCTAAAATACGTACAGTTGTTTGATCCTCATTCAAAGGATCTTGGGACTGCCCCCATAAAGGGAGCGCCCCAAAGGCTAGCAAAAATGCGCAAACAGATAAAATGTTTTTCATATATAATCTTTATTCTTGTGCCAAACCATATCCATTCGTTATCTTTCCTTTAGACTTGCTCAACGTTTCGAATGGAATAGGCCAATAATATCTGGGAGGAACATTAACAATATCTTTATCCACTAATGTATTGACTCTCTGTTCTTGTAAAAAAATCACTAGAGAAAGAATAATTATCTAAAAGCGAAACATTAAAAAGAATCCCTATTATTCTAGCTAGTAGAATAAAAAAGATTCTTTTTAATAAAGCCTTCATTTTTCACACCTCTATCAGACTCAGATTATAGTCTAACAAAACTCACACTAACTTAATAGCCTTCATTTTGCCAAAATCCTGAACCAGGAGCAGGAGTAACTGACACTTGATCCAAAGCTTGCAGTTGTACTGAAGGAATGGGACGAAGGTAATGATACTCTTTAATATTGGGAGAAGCTTGTTTATTGTACTTCTTCACACGATCAATAAGTGTGTGTGTACGTTTCAAATCGAACCAACGGTCCCCCTCACCTAAAAATTCCAAACAACGTTCATCAAGGATAGTCTCCATAGTAACAGTACCGCTAATAGAGTTATCCTTACCGGAAATAGCACGTTGAGCACGCAGATAGTTCAGTGTGTTTAATGCTTCACCATTTTGCCCCAATTCCATCTGACACTCCGCTTTGATAAGATACATTTCCGCCAAGCGAATCAACATAATATCACGTTCTGAAGTACTAGGAGTAATCAACGAATTTGCAGAATAACCAGGACAATTTTCTTCATATTTTTTTATAGAAACAAAGAGCTGATCGCCAGCGAACTGACTAGAGTTATAACGATCATCGTTATAAACAGATGACACTGGGGTGATAATACCAGTAGTCGGTACAGCCGTAGCAGGATCGTTTGTAGTGTATAGAGGCAAATCCCCTCCTGTACGAGTATATACACGATAGCGATTCTTACCACGAGCAATAGCAACCTGACCTTCGGGCGAATTAGCATCAGCATTAATAAAGTAAATAGCCGTATCCTTCATCAATGGATAGTTCTTAGAAACCAGTCCGGGAGCAATATCATAGTGATCGCGAATAGTAGCCTCATAACGTTGGTCGGTATCTTTCACTTTGCAGAAAAGATTCCAAGAATAAGGAGTTAGCAAATAATTACGAAAGCCACGGCTGTAACGAGAATAATAAGAATTAATCACCACACCTTGCAGTTGTTGATTGGGTTTAGTAGCACGTACAAACACATCGCTCAAATCTGAACCAGAGTTATTCCATAAACCAACAAACACCAGATGAAGTGCATTACCGCCTTTGTCACGATCCATCTGCTTGTTATATACTTTACCAGTAGAATATTGAATAGGCCCCTGATTCTCAAAAGTCGTAACATTAGGTGTGTAGTGCATTCCAAAGATTGCCTCTTTATTGACTTTCAAATCCTCGTTAGTCATCAACCAAAGATCCGAAGTATTATCATAGAACTGGGCAAAGTTACTGTCAATTACTTTTTGAGCCTCTTGTTGCGCCAAAGCATAGAGATTCTTACCTTTATAAACATCATTAGTAATAATAGAGTTTTCGCCCATCCATGAAGCGGCGTAAAGCAAAACACGGGCTTTCAAAGCATGAGCAGCAACCGAAGATACCCGCATACTCTCTTTGTCATTATCATTGACTGTTAGGTTAGCAATAGAATTGTCCAAGTCTTCCAATATTTTACTATAAATAAATTCCTCAGGCATACGCACAGCCGTATTATACACTTCAGTAAAAGGAGTAGCATTGTAAGGCACAGGCCCCCAAGTATTTACTAATAAAAAATAATAGAAAGCTCTTAAGAATTGAGCTTCACCCAAATAAGTCTGTTTTTTAGCTTCACCAATAGCAGTGTTCAAAGGAACATATTTCAACGCCAAATTACATACATCAATACCACAGTAAAACGCCTCCCAATAAGAATCAAAATTTGTTTTTCCATCTTGTTCAGCTGTAAAAGTATAGTCACCTAAAGGTTTCATACCACAGTCAATGCCATAGAAGAGATCATCAGTACCTGAACCATTCATCGCCAAGGCAGCAGGCTTACCTGCCCAAAGGCGTAAAAAAGAATAAGCAGATCCCATCAAACCATCAATACCACTCACTGTAGCATATTCCAATTCAGCAGTAGCACCTGTTTTGTTCTCTTCTTCAAGAAAATCTGAACAAGAAGAAACACAGCATGCAAAAGCCAATGCCATTGCGGCGCTTTTCATATAATTAAATTTCATTGTTTTCATGATTATTTAAAATTCTATATTAACACCAAATACCAATTGCTTAGTTAACGGGAACGATATGTCACCGTCACGTTCAGGATCATAATTATCAACACTACTGAAAGTAAAGAAATTCTTCATTGAGCCATAAACTCGAAGATTACTCATTCCGATCTTAGAAATCCATGTCTTAGGTAAGTTATACGACAAAGTAATATCTTTAATCTTGATATACGATGATTTCTCATAGAAGGTAGAAGCAGCATAAGTATTTTGTTTAGTCAAACCTGGAGTAGGGAAGCGGGCACCCTGGTTCTCTGGAGTCCAATAATCCAAGTCAGCCCAATTAGCGTTGTCGTAACGGAACTGTTGATACAATCCATATTCCATCCAACCACCTAAACGAGCATAAACCAAGAACGATAACGAAAAGTCTTTATAAGTCAACGTGTTATTCCAACCTAAAATACATTTGGGTGAACGGTCATACACCCGCTTGTCATCATCAGTAATCTTACCATCATCGTTACGGTCTACAATCTTCACGTCACCGGTAGTAGAATTAGCTTCGGGGAAGTCGAGCGTCTTGCCGGGATGAGAAGCCTCCCAGTCTGCTTTATATGTCTCGAATTCACCTACCCCCCAACAACCATCCGCCTCGTAATAATAGTAAATATTTAAAGGCTGTCCTACAATCTGACCAGTACGGCCATTGATATTCTTTTCTAAACCATTAGAAAGTTCTACTATTTCATCCTTTGCTGTAGAAACCGACAAAGTAGTATCCCAATTAAAATTTTTTGTCCTCACAGGCACACCACCTATTTGAATCTCAAAACCGTGTCCTTTGGTCTTACCGATGTTTGAAAGTACATGTGAATAAACTGATGACAAGGGCAAGCTCTGAGCATAAAGCAAGTCTTTAGTCTTATTGATATAAAAGTCCGCACTACCATAAATACGATTACCCCAAAAACCAAAGTCCACGCCAAAATTATATGAAGTAGTAGTTTCCCAAGTTAAATTCTCATTCCCCAAAGTAGTCGGGATACGACCAGTGGTCACACCTGAACCAAATTCATAATAAATTTGATTATCTGCATTTACCATAGGTAATGTCTGGTAAGCACTGATACCAGCATTACCTGTGCTACCCCAAGAAGCACGCAACTTCAAATTATCCAACCAATCACGGGTACTTTCCATAAAATTCTCATCACTCACCCGCCAAGCTACAGCTACTGAAGGGAAATAGCCCCACTTATGCCCCTTGGCCAGTACCGATGAACCATCAGCACGAAGTGAAGCTGCAAGCAAATATTTAGATTTATAGCTATAGTTTACACGACCAAAATAAGATTGCATGGTAGTCTTAGTATAAGAACTAGTATTAACTGGAGTCTTGATAAGACTTACATCATAAAATGAGCTTTTGTAGTAATGTTCAGCAGAAGCATAGCCCGAGACCTGACTGCTACGGGCCTCATTACGTTTAGTAGAACTACCTAACAACAGCGTCAAACTATGATCACTACCTCCGAAATCAGTTATATAGTTTAAGGTGTTGTCCCAAGTATAATTAATATAATGATTTTGATCATTCGAAATATAGCTACCCTTAGCACTTTGCAATTCACTGACGCTCTGATAGTCACGATACAACCCCTCGTGTTGCTGTTGATAGTCAACATTGAACAAAGTCTTTAACGTCAACCCTTTAATGGGAGTGAGTTGCAAGTAACTGGTAGCAAACAAACGATTGGTCACAATATTATTATCGTAAGCCCCTTCCTGATCATCCAGTAACGGGTTGGCATGTGCTTCATAATAGGGAGAAGGGCGAAGAATAATATTACCATCAGCATCGTAAGGATGAGCAATAGTTGACATATAAAGCGAACGACCGAATACATTGCCACTGCGTTTGTCGTGGTTCTTATGAGTGTAGAGCATATCCATACCCACTTTTAAAATATCGTTCACCTTGTGGTCCACTGAAAGTTTACCATTATAACGGGCCAACTTATCATTTTTCAGCAGTCCCCCTTCCACCATAGCCCCCATAGAAATATTGAAAGTAGTCTTTTCTGAGCCACCAGAAATAGAAAGATCATAGTTTTGAGTCAAACCATTTTTCAGCAGCAAATTAGGCCAATCTGTATAGGAGCCCTCATTATAAACATCCATTTCCGAATAAGGTAAACCGAAGTTTGGAGCAGTACCCAATACATCTTCCACCTTGGCATGATGAGTACCCCAACTACCGTCAGCAATATCATCTTTATAGTTCTTGGCATCTAGCAAACGCCGTACCTCGCGTTCACCGTACATGACTTTCGGAATATTGGTAGGTTCATTGACGGACACATAGGCATTCAAATTTACTTTCGTCTTTCCTGCTTTACCTCTTTTAGTTGAGATGATGATTACACCATTAGCCCCTTTAGTACCATAAATAGCTGTAGATGAAGCATCTTTCAGCACTTCCATAGATTCTATGTCTGAAGGGTTTATATCAATAGTCGAACCATATTCCACACCATCGACTAAAATAAGCGGAGAATTATCTGCGTTGATAGAACGATTACCACGTAAATTGATATTGATACCTGAACCGGCCTGACCACTGCTCTGCTGAATATCCAAGCCTGGCACTTTGGCCTGCATAGCCTGCATGGCATTACTAGAAGCTGTTTTCTGAATATCTCCAGCTTTTACAGATGAGACCGATCCTGTAAGGTCACGCTTCTTTACCACACCATATCCCACTACAACTACCTCGTCAAGCACCTCATTATCACTCTCCATTTTAATAGCAAACGCATGCTGACTACCTACTTTTATGTTCTGAGTCTTATATCCGATATACGAAATAACCAATGTAGCATTTGCGGGAACCTCCAATACAAACTTCCCATCCAAATCCGTAACCGTCCCTGTAGTAGTTCCTTGAACCAAGACTGATACTCCAATCATAGGCTCACCTGTTTCATCAATAATGGTTCCGGTGACACTTTTCACCTGAGTAACAAGTTGAGTGCCAAAGTTCCTAACATCGGAAGAAACCTCAGCCATCATCGGTATAACACTTATGAACATTGCGGCCGACAAGCCCCAAATAAGAAAAGAACGGCTGGCTTTACAACCGTATGCGCTTGCAAACAAACGCCTTGTTTTCTGAACATTTTCCATACTTTCCTGGGTTAACAAATAATCATTTTAGATTTAATAATTCTTTTTGTGTTCTCTTTAAGCGTGCTCCATAATCATAGTATCTTAAATCACACATTGCAAAAGTAGAAATATTTTCGGAAAACAAAAGTAATTTTGTACTTTTTTTCTTTATTTTATTTCGTTTACTTTCATTTATAATAAACAACACAACCTAAAAACGAAAAAAAACGATATAAAGTATTGGACATATGTGTTCTACACCCTTTAGTCAGACAAAGAATGAGGAGATATAGCACTTTCGTTTCCTTTCAACCAAGCTAAATTAAATTTATAATAGAAGCGGCTTGTTATCAAATGAATCATATTATCAGGTGTTTGTGTTCCGGCCAGGTAGCCACGAGGCTCAGCGTGATTCTCATCCATTTCAAAAAACTGGGTCCAAGCCCCACCATTAAGAAAACGATAAATGCCATCAGTCAACAAGCGTTTTACAGGCCAGGTCTTACCTTCATCGTATGACAAAGCAGCATACATGCCATATCCTTTAAAAGGCTTTCCTGATTGATTAGTAAACATCATTCCACGCTCCTCTTTCGGAGTACGATAAGGATGTTCAGTAAAAGATATCAGTAAAATAGGACCTTCATTCAAACGCATCAATACCAGCCGTTGTCCTCCATCAATGGGTGGAAATTCCGAAGCGGAATAATGCCAAGTCTTGCCCATATCATCAGATACACTCATGGGCATACGTAAACGTCCTTCTTTATCACGAATGCTATTGTTACGTCCCAATGCCATCAATCTGCCATCCTTCAATTGCACCACTCCGGCATGGATTCCAGCGATAGTGGTACCTGTTCTCCCTTCTTTAAAATCAGGCAAGGGCGCTCCATCCCATGGGTCCGTCCAAGTTTTTCCCTTATCCTTACTGATATGAACAGCAGCCCCGTCTCTTCCACCGGGTCCGGCATCACAAGCCTGAACAAACCAGCCTTCCTTTGTAATAGAGGTTCCGGCTATCACTTGATGGCGTTTCGTATGCTCGGGAGCAATCATACGAGGTTTACTCCAAGTTTGTCCATTATCTGTACTTGTACGCAAAGTCATCATCAAATTCTGCCAATGTCCGGCCGCTTCCACTCCATTGATATGATAAAGAGTCCCTTGACGGTCGTTCAACAATGCAGTTCCGGTCAAGTTACGATCAGCTATCTGATAAAACATACGGGGCTTTTCCCATTCACAGCTTCCGGCACGCAAGCGCGAAGAGAGCACCACCATCTCACGGCCTTTTTCTTCATTGGTAGAAAACCACACTGCTAACAAGTCTCCATTATCACACCAAGTCAATGCCGGCTGATGATTATGCTTGAAAAAAGGCGTTCCACTATGCACATCCGGTTCATGCACATAAACCAAAGGAGCAGCGAAGACAGGTTCCGTGACACATTGAGAGTCCCAATCCCATTTTATCTGAGACACAACATACTCATCTTTTGGCTGAGAAAGCGGAGCAGTTTGCGGATACTCTGCCTGTACCACCCGAAAGCCCGTCATTGTATGTTTATCCTCCGGCAACATAGCCATACGGTTTGCCGAACGGAGATATTTCACCGGTGTATTATGACTGCCTCCTCTGGTCACACGTGCTATACCGTCCGAATAGCCGACAGGATCAGTCTGTTCCTTGTCTATATAGGGCCCATACCAGTCCAAACACCATTCCTCCACATTTCCGCACATATCATATAGCCCCCATTCGTTAGGAGGAGTTTGTGCCACTTTCAAAGACAAGGGTTTGGGAGTAGCCGCTATCACTTGATTCTTTTGCCAAGCGGCAGGAAGCTTGTCATCCATATAGAAATTCCAGTAACGGCCTGCCTTACATGCATATTCCCATTCAGCTTCGGTAGGCAGACGATAAGTTTTTCCTTCTTTCCGGGTCAACCAGTCACAAAAGGCAACGGCATCTTGATAAGTTACGAACACCACCGCTTCGTCATCTTCACTTGAGAAACCATTTTTACCACGCAGCGACTTATGTTCAGGGCAGAACAATTCATATTGCGCATTAGTCACTTCGGTCAGTCCCATTTTAAACGGTTTGGATATGTACACCTTATGCATAGGTGCTTCATCATAATTCTCATCTTCACCCAAAGTTCCCATATAGAAATTTCCTGCGGGTATTTCTATCATTGGAATCAATTCACCTTGTGCCACAATACTTGCCGGCCATATCATGATGCTAACTATTGTACTTACTAAAACCTTTAATTTCATTTCGTATCTGATTAAAATTATGTCTTGATACAAAAGTAACAGGCTATCAAAGAAGAACAAAGTAAAAATTGGTCTTTTATGTGCACAATTTTGCAACAGGCGAACAAACCTATCACAAAAAAGATTTCTACCTTTCTTATTGTAACTTCCTACAACAAACTGCTGCCCTCTACATCTACCTATCCATAGGTGATTCGGTAAAATGGTGACAGCTATGGTAGCAGAAATTACAAGCTTTAAGAAAGCAAACCTTAAGTTCAAATTGTCAATGCGATAATAACAGGAATGCCTGTTTAGAAATACATTCTTAAGAAACACAAAAAAGGAGAGAGCATTCACAATACGCCCTCTCCCCATACATTTATTTTCGTTTAACGAATGAATTATTATTCCTGTTTAAAGCCATAACCATTCGTAAAGCCACCGGCTGCCATTACATTAGGAGTAAACGGCCACAAATAGATAGGAGCCGAAACGTAATCATAATCCCAAAACAGATACTTATCATATTCATCTCTATTATCAACCAAATCAATACCCCAATTAACTTTGGTATATCCTTGGCTTTCAAGAGATGCCGCCTCTTCTTCAGACACTATTTCAAACAACCCTTTTATTGCTAAATTGGTAGCTGGAGTCGAACTTCCATAATTCAATCCCATTTCTTCCCAATTATCCTTTTGTCCGCGCCATCCCGGATAAAGCACCGGATCATTGACCTTGTCTGTCGGACACTGTGCTGTCAAACGATGACCATATATAGTTTTTGCATCAACTAATTTTGTCCATATATAAGCAGAAATGATATTACCATTTTCAAACTCATAATAACCTTTAGTTGCCAAACCATCCATCATAGCTTTAGTCATATCTTTGATTCTTTTTATATCTTCCGGAAGATAACCAGAACGAATCAATGTCCAACGACGATCACCTTCACCTGCATATTCAAACCCCCGTTCTTCAATAATCGCACGAACTAAGTCATTACCAAAAGATGCAATAAAAGCATCTGTGTTAGCCAAACCTTGCGGGAACGAACGTTCACGAACCGTTTTTAAATATTGTTTACCTGTAACTACATCACCTAATGCCGCACATACTTCCGCATAGCCCAAATAAACTTCAGACATACGCATATACGGACCATTGATACCTGATTTACGTTGTGCTGCCACCCATGGATTAGCCTGACGATTCTCATCCCATTTATTCAATGTCAAACCACCGCCTTCAGCTTTTGAGTTGGGGACAAAAGGAATTAACTTCTCAACCCCTTTACCATTACTGCCGGTCATAGTAATGCTCACATCACGACGCATATCATTCGGATCAAAGACTCCATAAAAATAAGCAGGATTTATACGTCCCTGTCCATAGCTCTTACATGGATACGCAGCCTTTGAGCCACCAGACGAAGGACGACCGAAAGAATAGGGGCGACCATCATTTCCACCACCTTGCTGCATGGGATATTCATAAATAGACTCATCCGCATAAATAGCATCATCCATATGCATCTGTTCAAAGAAATACTGGTACGGATTATTAAAAGTACGTCCGGATTTATCCGAGGCACCCCGTGGATCAGTCAAATGAAACAGTGCATTACCCGGATCAGCCAACAAAGCCTCGTAGTATTTTTTAGCTATTGAGTACAAGTCTTGCCAGTCAGAACGACGTCCATAAGTAGCTCCATTATTTTCTTTCCCTTTGGTTTCAAATGTCATGCTTTCCCCTTTTCCGTTCACACGTTTGATATCGCCACGACGAGTCTGATATCCAGCTGCATCCAAACACATTCTTCCAATCAAAGCCTGCACATAGGTTTTAGAAAAATAATTTTTATTAGCAGCAGCAATGCCGGGAATGGAACCGATGGTGTACATCAAAGGCTCCACTTTCTGCAAATCTTCAATGCATACATCATAAATAGAATCACGGGAAACCAAACCTTTAGGCACAACACCATAAACGCCAACGTAAGGAACATCTCCAAAATTTTTACACAGTTCACGGTAAGCCGTAGCACGCATAGCTACCGCCTCACCATACATTTGCCCCATCTCTGATTGTCCACCATTGATGATCGATTCAAAATTTTCCGCATTTTCCATGGATGTTATCACCGCATTGGCCTTGCTTACAACCGCATACAAGCTAGCATAAATATCATTCTCCTTCAAATACGAAGTCAATCCATAACTACTTGCATATGTACCGTTTTGATAAAGACATTCCGGATAATGGCGCCCCAACTGATTAGAGAAAGACTCCGGGTGCCGTTCTATATCAGACCCGGCAATATCAGCAGCATAAAACAATCCATCACCAAAAACCTTATTCTGCGCACAATCCCTCCACTGTTCATAAGCACCGTCTAATGCGGCACGTGCTGTTGTCGGATTAGAAAAGACAAAATCCGAATCTACAATAGAAGGAGAGCCAACCTCCAAATAATCACTACATGCTGTAGTCAAAAACATTCCAGCAAAGAAAAGGGTCGAATATACTATTTTTTTCATACGATTCATCTCCATTAATTAGAAAGTTAAATTAACACCAAAGGTATAAGTTCTAGCCTTAGGATAAGACTGGTAATCAAAATAAGGTGTAGGGAAACCATCCTTACCATCAGTCTTCGTGTTTACATCCGGATCTATACCAGAATATCCATCAATACAGAACAAATTACTTCCTGTAAAGTATACACGTGCATTCTGTAATCCAATCTTATTCATCCAATTTTTCGGGAAAGTATAACCTACTGTCAATGTATTCAAACGCAAATAAGACGCATCTTCAATAAATTTAGAACTTACGATTCCATATTCAGAGAAGAAAGAACTGTAGTTTGTATTCGCGTTAAGAGCCGCCAAAGCTGTAGGATCTTTCACCAGCATCAAGTCACCGTTTGTATCGACATCATAATATTTGAAAGTTTCAGAAACGAACTTCAAACGATTCTGACCAGCGGAATTGTCTTTATTTCCCATCAAGGAATGCATTGCATTGGCATTATACACATCACCACCAATCTGATAAGTAAAGCCTACAGAAAAATCGATTGCCTTCCAATTACCGTTAATTGTAAAACCACCTGTATGTTGTGGCATAGCTTCGCCGATAATCGTTTTGTCATCCTCGTCCACAACACCATTACCTGTTGTATCTGCAAATTTAGGCATACCCGGTACGGCGGTTTGTCCATCTGCTGCCAGTACTTTAACTCCATCCGGATAATTCACAATACCTTGAATATCCGGAATGCCTGGTTTCAATGTGTATTTACCATCCGCATAAGTAAAATCATCAATCGTATAATATCCTTCAGATTTAAAACCTTGGATCGTACCTACAGGATGCCCCTCACGGATAATATAATCATAAGCAGGCTTAGCCATAGATGAACCCCAATCATTCATAGCTCTCGTATCTGCCAAGACCCCATCCATCAGTTCGTCAATATTATTCTTATTATAATTATAAGTCAAGTTTACACCTAAATTAAAATCTTTACCACGAACAATGTCAAAGCCTAAAGCCAATTCAACTCCCTTATTTGAGGTTTTACCTACATTTTGGAACTGATAGCTATAACCAGACGCTGCATCAATAGGCACTTTCATTAAAATATTCTTTGTCGTATTCCAATAATAGTCCAAACTACCACGAACCCAATTATTAAAGAAACCAAAATCAACACCTAAATTACGACTAATAGTAGTTTCCCATTTCAAATCAGGATTTCCTTTCATATCACCAGGCACATAAGTGGTAACCTTTTCACCATCCACTGTAATTTGTTCTGTTTTCCATGTTTCTCTCCATAAAGAAGCATCAATATTATCAGAACCAGAAGTACCATACGATACACGAAGTTTCAGATTATCCAACCAATCTCTTGTATTTTCCATGAAAGCTTCATCTGAAATTCTCCATGCTGCAGCTGCTGCCGGGAAATACCCCCACTGATGACTAGGTGCAAATTTAGAAGAACCATCAGCACGGAATGTAGCTGTCAAAAGATACTTACCTTTATAAGAATAATTAGCACGACCAAACCAAGATAAAGTATGATTAGGAGTACCTATCTCACCTTTAAAATAATCTTGTCCCAATGAAGGAGTAGTCATATTAATCATACCAAACGCATCATCCATTGTAAATCCTTCAGGATACCCTACACCATATATTTCAGTGTAATCTGACTTTGAAGCCAAGACTTCATTACCAACCAAGAAAGACAAATTATGATTATCTCCAAGCCCCTGTACTTCATAATTCAAAGTAGTTGCCCAACGCACACCGTAACCATCACTTTTCTTCAATTTAGCAGAACTATTATCTTTTTCTGTCTGTCCTGCATTCCATGTCTTTTCTTGGTTCCAATTACGATTTAACGATAGCTCCGTCTTTGCCGTCAAACCTTTAATAACATTCCAAGTTAAAGCACCTTTTGCACGGATACGGTACATGTTTTTTATATAATCTACAGTATTCAAGTAATACAAAGGATTACTAGTTTCTTCCATATTTGTATCACCTTGGCCAAATCCAGCGGTAAAAGAAGCATCCCCCAAAGGATTATCCACAGGACGATAAGTGTAAGCAGAGGTTGCATTACCAAAACCAGAACCATTAATTTCTATTTCACTATAACGTAAATCAAAGTCCGCAGTTAACTTTTTATTAATCTTTTGCGTCAATTTGAAATTCGCATTCCAACGTTGGAAACCAGACTTCACACGGATACCTTCATCATCCATATAGTTAACTGATGAATAAAACTTAGTTTTGTCTGTGCCACCAGATAAAGATACATCATGATTCCAAGAAGACGCAGTCTGCATCAAATCATTTATATAATTATGAGTGGTCATATTTTTATATTCATTCAAATGATTTCCATACTTGGATCCTAATCCAAAATATCTGGCAACTCCATCCCCATAAGAATCCCCCAGACTCTTCATATATGCCCATGTATTATATACATAATCATAAGGATCCATAGTTTCCAATAATTTTGGATTCTCCTTCATCTGATAATACATATTATACTTGACGGAAACCCGGCCATCCTTGCCTCCCTTAGTAGTAACCAATATTACACCGTTAGCACCACGGGCACCATAAATAGCCGTAGAAGCAGCATCCTTTAACACATCAATACTTTCGATATTGTCAGCAGGAATATCATCAATGCCACTAACTTGAACACCATCTACAATGAACAAGGGATCATTAGACTGGGTGATAGAGCCACCACCACGAATACGAATAGACATACCTGCACCCGGACGACCGTCTTGAGAAGTCACACTTACACCAGGCAATTGTCCTTGTAAAGCCTGTGCGACATTGGCAACTGGATTAGCCGCTAATTTTTCTCCAGTAACAGAAGCGACAGAACCAGTCAAATCACGTCTTTTTACTGTACCATAACCAATAACAACGACTTCATCCAAAGTCTTGTTATCTTCTTCCAATACAATAACCAAGTCTTTTCCGGTTTTCACCTCTTTAGTAAGATACCCGATATAGGAAACCACCAAAGTAGCGTTACTCGGAACATCCGGAATTGAAAACTTACCATCGAAATCTGTGATTGTACCATTGGTTGTTCCTTTTACCAGTACATTCACACCAATCATAGGTTCGCCTGTTTTGTCTTTCACCAAACCTGTTGCGGTTTGAGCAAAAGCAACCAAACAAAGCATACTCAAAAAGAGAGTTGAGACAGCTTTTCTAGCTAATTCTTTTAGATTCATAAGATGTGTTTTTATAGTTATTAAAATGTTTTTTAAGGTTTTGACCTTAGTTTCACTGTTGCAAAATTATTGATATAACATTACCTTGATGTGTAGTTTTTATCTTTTTATGTGGATTTATTAGGCATTTTTCACGGGATCCAATTATTCAGTACAACAAAAAAAGGAGACCTCCACCAACGTAGAAGTCTCCTTTTCAAGCAATTACAAAATCAATCTAGTCTATTGGGTTCCAATCACTTTGAGTACGAAAAATAGCATCGACCGTCACCGCCTCAGCTTCTTTCTTTGTTAATTGTTTGCTCCACGCCACCCTTTCCGAAGCATTTGCGCCCTCACCGGTATTTTTATATTCCATATAACGGGCGGTTTCTTCATTAGACTGCTTACCCCAATTGTGCCATCCGGCAAGAACAATATGTTTCCCCAATTCACATTCTATAAATAAAGTATAAGCATATGGACGCCAAGGACGACCTAAATACACTTTATCCACTCCCGGTTCTGCCGTCAGCTTACAGTGCTTAAAGACATATCCATATTTAGCCTCTTTCGGAGTGGAAGCAGCCGTTACATACGAATTGCGTTTACTGTGAATAATACAATCTTCAAATAAAGCGGTGGAAGGACCGAAAATAAAGTCGGTAGTACCATCAATATAACAATCCTTGAAATAAAGACGGGTAAATTTAGCACCGGTATAAATAGTGTCCTGATTGCCCAAGATACGACAATTGATAAATTTCAAACGGTCACCTTCCGTATGTAAAGCTACCGCCTGTCCCAACTGAGCCGCATTGTTCTCAATAGTCAAATTTTTAAAAGTGATATCACTGCCCTCTACCTTCACCGTATAAGTGCGGAAAGTACCCATTTTATTTATATTCGCATGATCATCATAAGTAATAATCGTCTTATCACGATCTTCACCTATAATATCTATATTTTCCACCCATGAAGGAACAATCACTTTCTCCTTGTATACTCCGTTCTTCACATAGATCGTAACAGTATAATCCATGAAAGCCCGCGCACTCTCTATAGCCTCCTGCAAAGTACGAAAATTCCCCGTTCCATCACGTGAGACTACAATTGTATCCTGACGTTCCTGAGCCCATGCTGCGCTTACAACAGACAATAGCAACAATAATCCTAAAACTTTCCTCATCGTATCACCTCCTATTATTCACATGCAGTTCCACAACTGTTTTTCTGAAACAAACGTTCCCATTCCAGACTGGCCATAATAAACGGACCTACTGCCTTCGCATCATTAGAACGTATTTTTTCAGTTATATAATAATTATAATCTCCGGTACGATACACCGGCTTGCCTCCCAAACCTGCAACAGCACAACCTTTAGTAATAGAAACCACACCTTTATCATCCACTTCTATAAATTGGGTCAAAAGCCCTTCATATCCCTTTTTAGCCACTTCCATGTACGAAGGACAAATATATCCCTTACGTAACGCTTTCAACAGAGTATATACAAACATGGTAGAACAAGAGGATTCCAGATAATTCCCCTCATCCCCGCTTCTGTCAATCACCTGATACCATACCCCTGTTGCTGGATCTTGAGTACGTTTAATCTGGGCAGCCAGTTTATTCAATATTTCGATAACAGATTCACGTCCGGCTTCGTGTTCCGGTATAAAATCGAGTACATCCACACAAGCCATTGCATACCATCCCATAGCGCGTCCCCAACAGTGTTGCGACCACCCGGTAGTTTTATCCGCCCACTTTTCACGCTTGCTCACATCACATGCATGACGGTATAGATCAGTCTTCGGATCATAATTATGGCGGGCCACTGTGACAAACTGATTGATAATATCAGCATAATCATTCACGCGGTTGTTACGGTAAGCATACTCCGCATAAAATGGTTGCCCCATATAAAGCCCATCCAGCCACATCTGATTCTCATAAATCTTCTTGTGCCAGAAACCGCCATCGGCATTACGAGGATGCGTATCCAACTGACTGCGCAACAAATCCAATGCTTTCTTGTATTTCTCGTCCTTAGTCTGCTCATAAATACGGAAAAGCATCTTGCCGGAATTCAGACGGTCAATATTATATTCCTCCAGTTTATAAGTTTCGATAGAGCCATCCTGATGAATCATTGTATCAGCATAAGCCACAGCATAATCAAAAAACTTTTTATCACCGTATGCATCATATACATCCAGCATAGCTTGAAGTTCCAGGCCATGACAGTAATCCCACTTCAAACGGGTCTGAAAATCCAATTGCCAAGATTCGGGACAACGCACCATTTCTGATTCCGCCATACGTACAGACCAAGGCTTATTACCACAAACCTGCTGAGCCATGCCCATCAAAGGAACAGCCGCAAGCAAACCGGACACAATAATTTTACAAATAGAATTCTTTTTCATGAAGACATTTATTTTTAGTATTAGACCTATTTATTTTATGAAACAAAAGTAGTATTTTCCTCGAAAAGCAGTGTGCACTTTTCAACCTACTAAGTGTATTATTTGGTATTCGTGTGCGAAAACGGTTATTTTTGTGCACGATAACGATAAAAATCGTTCAAAAATTGTCTTTTTACTAATTATTATGTCTTTCAGGTTTGATAAGTTGAGAAAAGGTTTTATTTTTGGGGCAGTTTTTAATTTATACTATTGTAGAAAACACAGTCATTTACTATTAATTCACAAGAGAATGGAACAAGTTTTTAGTTATATCATCGGTTTAGGAGCAGCGGTGATGATGCCTATAATTTTTACAATCTTAGGCGTTTGTATCGGAATCAAATTCAGCAAAGCATTAAAAAGCGGTTTGTTGGTAGGTGTTGGTTTCGTTGGTCTATCAGTGGTTACCGCACTTCTGACCAGCAGTCTGGGTCCGGCCTTAAGCAAAGTGGTCGAAATATATGGCCTGCAACTGAAAGTATTCGATATGGGATGGCCTGCTGCTGCAGCCGTAGCTTATAACACTTCCGTAGGGGCATTCATCATTCCGGTATGTCTGGCCGTTAACATCTTAATGTTATTGACTAAAACCACCCGTACGGTTAACATTGATTTATGGAACTATTGGCATTTTGCTTTTATCGGAGCCGTAGTTTATTTTGCAACAGATAGTATTTTGTGGGGATTCTTCGCAGCTGTTATCTGTTATATCATCACATTAATCTTAGCAGATTACACAGCAGACAAATTTCAAGGTTTCTATGATAAAATGGAAGGTATTTCTATTCCGCAGCCCTTCTGTGCAGGTTTCGTACCATTCGCTCTCATTATAAATAAGGTATTGGACAAAATTCCCGGATTTGAAAAGCTGAACATTGATGCGGAAGGTATGAAAAAGAAATTCGGTTTATTAGGCGAACCTCTCTTCTTGGGTATCCTGGTAGGATGTGGCATCGGTGCATTATCTTGCAAGAACGGACAAGAAATAGTAGACAAGATTCCTTATATTCTAGGTTTAGGTATCAAGATGGGAGCAGTAATGGAGTTGATTCCCCGTATTACCAGCCTGTTCATCGAAGGGTTGAAACCTATTTCGGACGCTACCCGCGAACTGATCGCCAAGAAGTTTAAGAGTGCTGTAGGCTTAAATATCGGTATGAGTCCTGCCTTGGTGATCGGACATCCGGCCACGTTGGTTGTATCATTACTATTAATCCCTGTTACTATCTTATTGGCAGTGGTGCTTCCGGGCAATGAATTCTTGCCATTGGCTTCATTAGCTGGCATGTTCTATGTATTCCCATTGATATTACCTATCACAAAAGGAAATGTAGTAAAGACTTTCATCATTGGTTTTGTTGTGCTGGCCATCGGTCTGTATTTTGTAACAGATCTGGCTCCTTATTTCACCAAAGCAGCACATGATGTATACGCCAAGACACAAGATGCTGCCGTAAACATCCCGTCTGGTTTTGAAGGTGGTGCGTTGGATTTTGCTTCAAGTCCTTTCTCATGGGCTATTTTCCATTTGACTTATTCATTCAAATGGATTGGTTCCGGAATTTTAGTACTGATAACACTATTCTTAATGGTGCTGAACCGTCGTTCCATCATTAAATACCAGAAAACAATGAAAAATTAAAATTTAAAGATAATGATTATGAAAAAATTAGCGATTGCAATGATGCTGAGTGTTTCTGCCTTGGCAGCTTCAGCTCAAGTAAATTACAAAGTACAGACCGCTTGCCATCCGCAAGATGTGAAACACTATGATACAGAACGTCTGCGTAGTTCATTTATGATGGAAAAGGTGATGGCGCCGGATGAAATCAATGTTACATACACCCTTTACGACCGTCTTATTTACGGAGGAGCTATGCCGGTAAACAAAATTTTGAAGCTGGAAACTTTCCGTGAACTGGGTCCGGAAATCACTTACTTCCTTGAACGGCGTGAACTAGGAGTCATCAATGTAGGCGGTGACGGCGTAGTTACTGTAGACGGTAAAGAATATCCTATGAAATACAAGGAAGCCCTCTATGTAGGTTGCGGGAATAAAGAAGTTACTTTTAAAAGTAATGACGCTGCCAAACCGGCTAAATTCTATATCAATTCGGCACCGGCTTACAAGCCATACGTTACTCAATTGATCACTACCGACGCCAAGCTTCAAAAAGCAAATCCTAAACAGTATGCTTTAGCTATCTCAGATCATTATGGAAAAATGGAAGATAGCAACGACCGTATTGTAAATCAGTTAATTGTAAAAGATGTATTGGAAAGAGTGAAAAACGGTGGTACAAACCAATTACAGATGGGACTTACTGAACTGGCTCCGGGTTCTGTATGGAACACCATGCCGGCCCATACACATACCCGTCGTATGGAAGCCTACTTCTATTTCAACCTGCCTGAAGGAAATGCCATTTGCCACCTGATGGGCGAACCGCAAGAAGAGCGTCTGGTATGGTTACACAATGAACAAGCCATCACTTCTCCCGAATGGTCTATCCATGCCGCTGCAGGTACCAGCAACTATACCTTTATTTGGGGTATGGGAGGTGAAAACCTGAAATACAGTGACAAGGATGAAATAAAATACACAGATATGAGATAAGTAGAATGGTACACACCATTACTCATTAACTCTTGTCATTCTGAATGTTGCAAGAAATCAACTCGTTTTCAGTTTTTTTTGCGACATTCAGAATGATTTTTTTAGAAATCTTACCATTGTACCGATTTATACAGGCTTTCCACCAATTTTTGCATAGAGAATAGGTACAGAATGGTTATTTTTGCGTCTAATAAGAAAAACATAATTAAATCTATTATCATGAGTACATTTCAAAAAGTAGGTGAGAAGATGACAAACTTCAGATGGATAATCTGTGGTCTGCTATTCTTTGCCACTACAGTCAATTACCTCGACCGTCAGGTGCTTTCACTAACCTGGAAAGACTTCATTGCTCCGGAATTTCACTGGACGGATTCGAATTACGGAGATATCACAGCTATTTTCTCTATAGTGTATGCCATTGCCAACCTGTTCGCCGGTCGTTTCATTGACTGGATGGGAACTAAAAAAGGTTATCTCTGGGCTATCTTTGTCTGGTCCTTAGGAGCTTGTCTTCATGCATTGTGCGGTTGGGCAACCGAAGAAACATTAGGTATTCATAACGCAGAAGAGATGCTTTCTGCAACAGGAGCCGTCGCTTCAACTATCGCCATTACCAGCGTTTATTACTTTATCGCTGCCCGAATCGTATTAGGTGTAGGTGAGGCAGGAAACTTCCCAGCAGCTATTAAGGTAACAGCCGAATATTTTCCGAAAAAGGACCGTGCATATTCCACTTCCATCTTTAATGCAGGTTCTACAGTAGGTGCTTTAGCCGCTCCGATCACTATCCCTCCTTTGGCACGTTATTTCCAAAGTATTGGTGTGGGCAACGGATGGGAAATGGCTTTCATCGTTATCGGTGGTTTAGGATTCATTTGGATGGGACTTTGGATGTTCCTCTATAAGAAACCCAATGTCAACCCTCGCGTGAATGCTGCCGAACTGGAATATATTGAACAAGACAACAACAATCCTGAAGAATCAGCAGAACAACAAGCTGCTGCCAACGACTTCGACAACAAGAAGATTTCATTCTTGCAATGTTTCAAATTTCCCCAAACATGGGCTGTATTTGTCGGTAAGTTCATGACTGATGGCGTATGGTGGTTCTTCCTGTTCTGGACTCCGGCATATATTTCGGATGTATACGGTTTCGCTTCAGATACGGGTACCGCACAAATGTTGATTTTCGTATTATATGCTATTACCATGTTATCTATTTATGGTGGTAAGTTACCTACTATTATCATTAATAAAACAGGTAAGAATCCATATGCAGCCCGTATGCAGGCTATGCTTATCTTTGCCTTGTTCCCACTGCTGGCATTGTTTGCCCAACCTTTAGGCAATTATTCATATTGGTATCCTATCATTATTATCGGTATTGCAGGTGCGGCACACCAATCATGGTCTGCTAATATTTATTCTGTAGTAGGTGATATGTTCCCCAAAAGCACCATCGCTACTATCGTAGGTATTGGTGGTATGGCAGGTGGTATAGGTTCATTCTGTATTAATATGGGATCTGGCAGACTGTTTGACTATGCAGCAGAAACGAATATGACTTTTATGGGATTCGAAGGAAAACCTGCCGGCTACTTCATCATATTCTGTGTATGTGCCGTAGCTTATTTGGTTGGTTGGATTATCATGAAAGCATTGGTCCCCAAATACAAACCGGTTGATGCCTAATTAAAGAATTCACCACAGACTACACACCTAAGTAGCCTGTGGTATTTTTTTCCCTAATAAATAGTTTTCAGAAGATATTGATAGATAGAATTATGACTTAATATTTCAGGGACTCCTGTGATAAAAAGCTGCTTGCGTGCACGCGTTAAAGCGACATTCAGCTTACGGTCAATCTGTACACCGTCCTCTTCTGTCAGGTTGGGCAGAAACCTTAATTGATAGAGGTGATTCACACAAAAAGAATAAATAATGACATCACGTTCGCTGCCCTGATACCGTTCCACAGTGTCAATGGAAATCCTACTCAAAGCAGGAATAGCCAATGCCTGAAGCTCTTTACGTATCAAAGCAATCTGACTTCGATAAGGAGTAATGACCCCTAACGTTCGATTCGGATCAAATTCCTCTTCATGAGCCAGATACACCTCTTTGGCTAAACCGGCGACAATCTGTGCCTCATATCTGTTTGTTTTTCCGGAAACACTCTCCAAATCTTGCTTCGAAGGGATAAAACGTACCGGAGCCTCTATGTGCTCCAACTGATGAGGTAATCCCAAAGCCTCCAATTTTCCGGCATAAAATGCTTTATTGGGAAAAAAAGCCACTCCCGGATGCATACGCCCCTGACGGCAAAGCATATCTATCGCTTTAGGAGATTCTTCTTTTAAATGAAAACGATAAAGCCGCTCAAACAGAGAATCTTTTAAATTAAAAAGTCCGGCTTCCCTAAGTCCCTCATCATGCACTTCAGAATGTCCGCTATTCTGCAAAATAACGGCAGGCAACTGTTTATGATCACCTATCAGGATAAATTTACCCACTGCATTTCTTTCATCGGCAAACTTGGCACACAGAATACCCAACAATTGGGGTTCTAATATTTGGGTGGCTTCATCCACTATGGCTACATCAAAACGTTTTAATTTAAAAAGTTCAGCTTTAGCCGCAATAGAGGCCACGGTTCCAACATATACTCTGCAATCTGCCATACGGATATTCACCTCTCTCCTACTGTTGCATTCCGCCAATATATTCTCCAACAGATGTCCTCTAAAACGTACATCACAGGAAAGCTCACTTCCCACCCGTATATAATCTATACCGGGGGTGATAGAGGACAGTGACTGACAAATTTCATCAACAGCCCGGTTGGTATAAGCCAGTAACAATATCTGCATAGATGATGCTGCATAGAAATGTTCCACCATTCTACGCAACGCCCTCGAAGTCTTTCCTGTTCCGGGAGGTCCCACTAGAAGAAAATAATCACGGGCCGACTCAGCTTTCAACGCCACCCTCTCAAAATCATCACCGGTCAGCGCTATAGCTTCATCAAAAGACGAATCAAAGCGGGGAGGCCGTTGTCCCAGCAATAATTCCCGTCTTTCCGTATTCGCATCCAGAAAAGCGGAGAGTCCCAAATACATACTGCGAAATGTAGTATCCATCGTATCATGTTCTACAGCATAACGACTGTCCGGAGAAAAAACGGAAGCATTACGTTGGGTAGCACGTAAACGAATACGCAATTCTGTATCTGTAATCTGCTCAATATTACCCTTAAAAACCATTTTATTGGTCGCATTATCCAAGTCATTATTACGCTCATACAACACAACCACATCTCCTGTACGGAAATTGGGAAGAAACATTTCATCATATTGCGGAATAGACAAAAGTATATAGGCCTTATGAGCCTGTGATGCCCTATTTTCCATTATCTGCAAATCATATAATATCTCTCCCGCCTCACGTTTCTCATCCAGTGTACTCAGCCAAAGAGCTGAAGCCCCTGCACGTCCTTCATAATCCACATCTCCCGATTTGGAGGTATAAAGTTCTTTTGTAATGAAATTATAAAGCGTATAAAAATAGGCCTGCTCCAAAGGTTCCAACGCCGACAGCTTCTCCCGGAAACGCGAGATAGAGGGCTTCAAATACTGTTCCCAGAATCTGCCGCTCAGTTTTCTTTCATTCACCACCTCCGGATTGATTTGTGCCAACAAGTTGCGTGTAAAATCAGGATGATTATGGAATTGTACCCCATACTCGGCAGCAACAATACGGTTACGCAAATTGATAACCCGCCTTACCTGAGCCCACGATGCTCTGGCCGGATACAATAAAGGATAACGGGTATAAAGCAAATAGGGATGCATACGCCGCCGGTCCTGTCCCATGCTATATTCCAACACTGCCATATATAGCAGCATCTGAACCTTATTATTTTCCTTGGGTTCCACTTTTCCCTGCATGGAGAATTCATCCGCTTTGCCCGATTTCATTTCTATAAAGCTGCTCATATCCCGCTGCATATAGTCCAGACGTCCCTGAATGCCCAACGCCTCGCAAATATAGGACGGTTCCAGCACAGCCTCCTTTTTATCCAGATTATACCCCGGCTCCAAAAAAGTGTGTTGTACAACGTCCCGTATATGCTCAAAATGCATCCGGCAATCCTTGGCAAACTCTTTCTCTTTGGACGGATCACGAAGTTCGGCACAAGCAGCCAGTTCAATGGGATACTGCCGGAATGCCTTCTTCATACAGTCTATATAGTCCGGCTCCTCCTCACCTGCATGTATCCATTCATCCAGAAACAGATTGGCTATATTTCCCAACAGCAAAGGGCGGGCATTATCAATCGGCACCAGCCGGCTCAAAAAATAGTTTGCCGGATGGCTGCCATAATCCTTGTAACATTCCGCCAATGAACTGATATCTATCAAATAATCCGGTTCCAATACGATAAAAGAAGGGGTATAAATTCCATCCCTATCTACAGAAACATCCAGCAGATTAAGCTGGGCATATCGCCAAAGTTCCTTTATGGTTTCTTCAAATTCATGATTTATACCGGGTTTATTATAAACAACCCGTATAAGTTCATCAGCTATTACATCTACAGGATGTACATACAAATAGGTATCATCGGCATAATCAAAGCATACACGGATGCGGCGGATGTATTCCATCTTTTCTTTTTTCCCTGAAGATGCTATTTCCTGCTTGGGAAGAACTGAGAACAACTTCAATGGAATATCCTGTGCAAACATCTTCCTATATGCGTATGCCACTGCACGCAAATCACGCAGGAACTCTTCTTTTACAGGAGACTTACGATGGTTCAAAATATCATTGGAAGTCAGGCGAAAGGTATGTAACTGATTCTGTTCTTTCAGATCCAGCCCATATTGAGTGGCTACATAATTAATACGGGCGGCCAAATCAGTGGTCTGCAAACTATTCCCTTGTATCTTTTCACGCACCACACGCTCCAATGATTCACGCAATTGCCTGTAACGGCGTTCCAATGGCTGGTTTTCATCTATATAAAGCCTGTATAACTCTTCGTAATACTCTTCTATCTCTTCATTCATGCCGTAAAGATACACAAATTATTATTAATAGAATACCGGCATAATAATAGGATGGGTTTCCCATTTACGGGTCATCGGATTAAATTCCCTCTCTGCTCCCGCTTCAATTCCGAAACTATCCGATATTTTAAATTCCAAAGTGCCTCCGTATGAATTTTGGTTCATAAAAAGCTGTGAAGCGGGAGTCATACCATATCCGTTATACACCGAGTATGTGCCGAACATATTGATCTTCATTCTGTCATTAATGCGAAAAGACAACCTTCCCTTAGCACCTAAATCATTAAAGCGGACTCCATATACATTGTATTTAGCAGCATATACTCCTCCCGTCACGGTTATAAAATCATTGAGACGCTGTGTGTACATCACTCCGGCATTACGTGCCTCACCTATAGAAGGCAACCCTTGAAAGGAATGATAACCACTCAGAATCCCTGTACTATTAATCTGATAAGCACGTCCATCTATATAATCATGTCCGAAAGGATTTCCGGAAAAAGTATAAGGGGATATCTTAGGCATTTCTTCACGGGGAGTAAAATCAAATTTTGGCATCCGCAACGTATCAGATAAAACGGGAGGTGTCAACGTAGGAGGTTCGTTTATAAAATCCATACTTTTATCAGCCTCATTCATCTCATTGATAAACTCATTGATTTTATCTTGCCGGATGATGAGCGTATCCTTGTCATTTTCAACCTGAGCTATGCCATGCAAGGAAAGAATACAAAAGAATAAGAACAAGCCAATGCGTTTCATTTGTAAATGTGTTTTTTCAAAATTACAATTTCCGCATTGACTTTTCCCGTTTCATTAAGACTTAATAAGACTTTTTGACTGTATTCCTCAAAAATGCTATTGATTTACCATAGGAAGTTCCAGCCATTCGGTAGAAATATAATTCTTACTTGAATCTATAGCAATTAATACCTGGTCATTATCCCGATTATAACTGCCGTCATAGGTAAAAGGAGTAATTTTACTATCAAATTCTCCTATAAAAGAAAGTTTTCCATCTTTAGGACTATACCACCATACTTTCTTTTTTGCGCCACTGATTTTAGTCAAGTCAACAGATATCGGATTTCCGGAGTAATTGTATACTAACAAATAATCCTTTCCTCGAGTCGCAATGGCTCTGTCATAACGATTCCCATTCGTACCGGCAATTACACTTTGATCCGGTACACGTTCAAAATAAGGGAAAGTTAACATCAGATTCTTCAGATATTTCATCTGATTGAAGCCGGGATCCTGCATTGCTTTATACCAAGGTTTCTCTATTCCATCAGCTCCATACCCACCGGGTGTACCCGGTTTCAAGAACTGCATGATATTATTATGTCCGTATGTATGTCCGCAAGAGCCCGCAAAAACAGACCAATATCCATAGCGTCTCACATCACAGTCACGCCAGCGTGGCTGGGCAGGATCATGCAATCCCTGAGGAATACCTTCATAACTGGGTTCTGCATCCAGAACAGGCTTCAGTGGAGTCATGGACAAAGCCTCTTCTACATAACGCCAATTGTCTTCCTCCAATCCCGTAACAGAAGTATCACCATCTCCTTTTTTCTGGCCATAACGCCTGTGTCCACTTTGGAACATATTCATATCCATCCACTCCTTATTATTCAGATGAGTAGCACTGGATGTACGGCCAAACGGATGAAAGGTCATTATATGATTCTTGTCCACAGCAAGAATACTATTCGCCAACGCCTCCCAAATCTCAGTATTCCGGTCAGCATAAGTATCTCCACCGATTACCCAAATGATATTAGGGGCATCTTTATATCGTTCACCTAAAAATCTACCATACGCTTTAGCCTCTTCAACATTCATCTTTCCGGAGCGCACAAGCCCTCCCCAGATACATACCATCGCTATGTAAATGCCGTTCTGCTCAGCTTTCTGAATAATATAATCCATGTGGTCCCAATACCCGTAAACTCCTTTTCTGTCTATATTCTTAAAATTGAAACCATCTATCATGGAATACTGGCCATAGAAATTCATGGCAGGAACTCCATTTATAGTCTGTACCTGCACCACATTGAAACCTGCCTGACGACAATGTTCCAGATAATAAGCAGCCTCATCTCTATTCAGTTTCTCGGGCAACAGCCATCCTGTATCCCCCAACCAGAAAAAAGGAGTTCCGTCCGCATTCATCAGATAGCGGTTCTCTTTACTTACTTTCAGTTGTCCATGACTCCAAGGCTTATAAACCGACGATTTGCTCTGTGCTGCTGCCGAAAGCAGCCCTCCTTCCACCATCAGAAGAAGGAATAATAATACTAGATTCTTGTTTTTCATTTGTGCATTCATCTTATAAATTTCAAAAGCCCAAAGTAACTTATTCAAGCAGACAATTCTGGGTAATAACTAGTCTTTTTGAGGGAATCTTTTAGCTTCCTCCGCTTTCAGGTTGAGCAAAACTGATTCGGGAACTTTTATGATAGTACCATGCTTATGTCCTTGTGGAATAGAAATCTGATCGTCAATGGGAGTAAAGTTCTTGAAGTCTTTTGTAGACACGGCTCCAAACCGTCCTTCCCGATAAACATCAAAATAAATCAACCATTCATCACCTACTTTCACGGCACACGGACCTTCAGAGTAAGTCGGTGCAAATTTTACTGACGGATCAGCATAAGGTCCTTCTGCCGATGGCCCGGATACACAGAACAAATCACTGTAACCAGGCTTGCGATTGTCTTTTATAATTAATACATAGTCGTTTTTATCACGCTTTACTATAAATCCGTCAATAGAATTAAATCCCGGATCATAAAACGCCTTTGCAGGAGTAAATGTTTGGAAATCCTTGGTCGTGGTATAATAGGCACGGTGACTTTTATTAGCTCCCAAGCTATCGGCTGCCGTATATCTTTCTACAGGAATGGCAGAAGACCAGACAACGATGAACTGTTCCTTTTCATCATCATAGAAAACTTCCGGTGCCCACACATTGTTAGTCAAAGAATCTTTCATCACTTTAATTTCGCGTTGTTCACTCCAATGAATCAAGTCTTTAGAACTGGCATAACCAAATCCCTGTTCTCCATTCCAACTGATTGTCCACACTAAATGGAAAGTTCCATCCGGGCCTTGGGTCATGGACGGATCACGCATCATCGAATTGGGAGCATATTTCTGTTCTTCGGTCTGTTTAGTGAAATAATTATAATAAGGAGTCTTATTTCCTATTTCCGGTTTCAACCATGAACCTGCGATACTATCCCAATGATAGCCGTCATAGCTGTAAAGATAATGTAACCCGTCCAATGCCGGCTCACGATGAGAAGTGAAGATATAGACTTCCTTTTCGGGTTTTGTACAAGCTGTAAAAGCCAATAAGGCAAAAACGAAGGAAAAAAACAATTTCATAGCATGCTGTTTTATGATGATTCAATATTTTAAAATAAGACGGAAAAAAGAACTAACTGTACTCTATCCCTCAAAAAAATCACAATAAGACATACTGAATCAAGAAAAAAGGAACTATATTGATTTTTTGTAATTTTTAGGCGTACAGTCAAAATGAGCCTTAAAACATTTACTGAAATAAAAAGGATCTTCAAATCCCACCTTATAAGAAACCTCGGAAACCGTAAATTCACCCTGCCTTAGTAAAACAGCAGCCTTATTCAATCGTTTCATCTTTATCAATTCATTCGGCGAAAAACCTGTTATACCTTTTACCTTCTTAAAAAAAATAGTTCGGCGGATACCCGATAATTCAATAAACCTATCGATGGTAAACGTACTATCTTCATAATTATCATCCAAAATTTTCTCTATTTTATCAAAAAACTCTTTATCAGTTGTATTAGTCACTCTTTCGTCAATAGTAAACTCTTTGGAGAAAAGTTTTTTCAACAACTCCCGCTGTTCCACCAACTTCATCACACGTTTTTGGACGTATTTCAAACTGAAAGGCTTTGTGATATATGCATCCGCTCCACTATCTATACCTTCCAACTCATGCTCAAGAGAAGAGTGTGCTGTAAGCAAAATAATAGGAATATGACAAGTTTGAAAATCCTTCTTCAACTGACGCGTCACTTCAAACCCGTTCATTTCTGGCATCATAACATCACAAATTATAATATCCGGATTTGTATCAATTGCCTTTTGAAGACCTTCCTTACCATCAGCAGCAGTATCTACAATCATACTGCCGCTGAAACCATCCATTAAAAAATCACGTATATCATCATTATCGTCTATTACCAAAAGCCTATATTCTGCCAAAATATTGCTTTCTACAGAAGGAAAGACTTTCTCTTGTTCTACCTGTACAGATTTTACAACCGGACTATCCTCTATGATATCCATATGTGGACGTACAGTAACAAAATTCTCCCCTACATAAGTTTCTTTTGAAGTAGATAATTCCACCTTGAAAATAGCCCCCCCACTGGGGTTATCTTCAAAATAAATTTTCCCTTTATGAACATCCACAAATTCTTTCACTAAAGAAAGCCCGACTCCGGTACCAGATTTAGAAAAGTGAATCTGACTGAATCTGCTGAACAATAAATGTTGTTTCTCCTTAGGTATTCCAATTCCACTGTCTTTTACCGACAGGATACATTTCCGTCTTTTTTCATCTTCCGCCAAGGACAAAATTATACAACCTCCTTTAGGTGTGAACTTAAACGCATTGGAAAGCAAATTATACAAAACTTTATCAATCTTCTTTCTATCAATAAACAAAATAAGTGACTCCATCGAACAATCAAACTGATAATTTATGTTTTTCTGTACAGCTATCTCTTGAAAGCCACCATAAATATCCTGCGTAAAACTTACCATATCTATTTCTTCAAGATCTAGCTTCAATACATCATTTTGAAGTTTTCTAAACTCTAACAACTGATCTATCAGTCGTCTGAGATTCATAGAATTCCGATTCAACACGCTTAATTGCTTATAAGCAGGGACAGGAAGGTCCCCCAGTTCATTCAATCTCTCCACCGCACCCTGAATCAAAGTAAGCGGTGTACGAAACTCATGCGAAATATTTGTAAAAAAACGCAGTTTGTGATTCGTCAATTGCTTCTCAATCTCTACAGCATTATTTAATCGGTTGAATTTTGCAATCAACCGATAAAAGACAAACAATATGAAAATAAACAGCGATACATACACTGTATAAGCCATATTGGACTTCCAAAATGGTGGAGTGATTGTAATTTTCAAAGAAGTCACTTCATCATTCCAGATCCCATAGGAATTGGCTCCCTTTACTTTAAAAGTATATTTTCCAGGTGGCAGATTTTTATATGTAACCGTATTCAAGGAAGCAGGAATACTCCATGACTTATCATAGTTTTCTAAAATATAAGTGTATTGATTCTGTTCGGGATTCTGCAAGTCCAATGTCGCAAATTCTACTGTGAATACATTTTGCTCATAAGTAAGTTGAATTTCTTCAGTATAGGTAATAGATTTCTTTTCTACGGAAGACTCGACTTCATTCCAATCTACTCCGTCAATCTGCAAGCTAGTAACCAGTACTGGAAAAGGGTTCGTATTCGGTTCAAATTTTTCAGGATCAAATATCATCAGCCCATCCAAAGTTCCCCATAACATAATACCATTCTTACATTTAAAACGTGCCCCCTCATTAAAGATATTCGCATAAGCTTTCTGGGCAAACTGATAGCTAATTACCGAATAATCATTCTTACAAAAACGCGACAAACCATTCTCACTGCTTAGCCAAAGATAATCCCCATGTTCCAAAATACCCAAGACATAATTATCCGGCATTCCTTCGCCAATTGTAAAAGAGAGAAACTGATCAGAAGTCCCTTCACGCGCTTCTATATACTTGTCCAGTCCACCTCCGGCAGTTCCAATCCAAATATCTCCATTCGTATCCTGATAAATAGTCTTGATATCATTGCTGCTTAACGAATAAGGTGAAGTTAAATCCATATTATAAAAGACATAAGCATCTGGATTCCGTATCAGTTCTCCCGGATTAAACCTAACAAGTCCGTCAGAAGTTCCACCCCAAATACGCTCTTTATTATCTTGATAAAGATATCGAATCATACTCTTATTTCCTTTACCTGTGATAAAATTTTTAAAAGTAATACCTTCTTTTGTTTCTTGTGCCAATCCTATCCCCCCGTTCTCAAAGGAGGCAACCCAAATTCTATTCTTATTATCCTTCAAAATATGAAAGACAGCATCACTGCACAACGACTCTGGCTTATTTTTTTTATGTGTCAGATGAGCCAATTCGTTATAATTCTCAATATCAAATAAATAAATACCATACCCCTTGGTACCTACCCACATACGCCTTTGATTATCTTCCACCAGTGCATAAGGGTTTATAACCCAATCAATATGTTTTTTCAAGTTCATAGCAGAATCATAGACATACAGTTCCCCATTTTTCAAACCGACCCAGATATTTTCCTTTGAATCCTCATAAATGGAACGTACATTATTCGTCTTGCCGATAATAGTCCCTGCCTCCGGATGTACCACATGTACATATTCAGGACTTTTCACCACCCGTATAATTCCGGCATACTCACTTCCAATCCATATATTTCCCAAGCGGTCTTCAGTTATAGACAATAGATAGTTGGAAGCAAGACTGCTAGGATCCGGCTGGTTAGTGTAATTCACCAACGTCTCATCGACCGGATTATAACAAAATAAGCCAAACCCGTAGGTCACTATCCAGTAAAGCCCGTCAGAACCGGCTAGAACAGCATCTATGGATAACGCGGTCTGCCCTGTACCCATCATCGCAAGATCCTTATTCAAGTCTATATTTATCCTTCGGATTCTGGAATCCTCTCCATTGCAATACCATAATCTACCCGATTTAGAATAAAACCATACACCTTTCTTCTTATCATAAATAATCTCCACGTCCGAAGTGAGATGTTCTTTTTCACAATTTAGTCCAGACTGATGAAAAGTGCCATATGAGATATCATATATCCATACACCTTTGGAGTCAAAGAAAACAAGCAGTTCGTGAGATGACAGACGGAACAAATGAGTCATGGCATCATTAAAAGCCGGAGTTACCTCCTCAAAAATACCACGCTTCATATCATAGATCAACAATTCAGATTCCATTGTGGAGAAATAAATCATTCCCTCTACCTCTATTGCATGAGTGAAATAATATTCATAGGTATAAAACTCTTTAACCTCTCCTTGCTCAGAAATACTTTTCAACCCATTCTTTCCACCTATCCATATTTTCCCTGAACTATCTTCTAGCAAAAAATTACAGGCATCCTCTGCCTGTAAATAACTCTGCTGATCAAAATTTCCATCTTCTTTTTTGTGCAAACGAATTGTCCCAGTTCCTTTTCCCCACAACCATACATCACCACCGGAGGATTCATAGAAATTTTCATGAGCAAGCAATTTGCCATTCTTATCTCTTATGTGAACAAACTGATCACTAATCGGATTATAACAACTGTATTCCTGCTGATAGGTCTGTACCCAAAGGTTACCATCACGCGTGGCATATAGATTTCTAATTCTATGGTCATGCAATATATGCTGATCACCGGTTCGCAATTGATAAGATCGGATATTATAACCGTCATATCTGTTAAGTCCATCAAGAGTCCCCGCCCAAATAAAACCATTCTTATCTTCGGCAATAGCCCGTACTGTGTTTTGTGACAATCCGTTCTTCGAACTTATTTGAGAAAAGTTAATATCGCGTGCATGAAGAACAGACAGGCACAAACTAAGCAAAAGCAATGATATAGCCTTTTTCATACAATATGTTTTTATAGTATTAGAATACAAAGGTAATATAAACAGGAAAATAATACAATATTATCCCTCGAAGCTTTGTGTTCCCTGCAACACATTTTCGCCACAATAATCTATTTTACAACAGGTTATAAAAACATGGAATTGCGTTCACGTACGTAATTACTGTTTTTTGGACTCGTTTGCATTTTTTACGACAATGCTTCGGTTTACTTTTGTGAAAAATCACTTTTGTGTAACATAAATCTCTAATCGTTATGAAAGACAAAACATTAAGTTCTAATTATTCATTTAAAGGAACGATTTGGCTGTTCATGCTGGTCTTATCCTCCTTTATGTATGTAGCGAATGCTCAACAAAGAAATGTACAGGGCATGGTTACCGATCCAAATGGTGAACCTATTATCGGTGCCAGTGTTGTTGTAAAAGGTACAACCAATGGTACTATAACAGATTTTGATGGAAAGTTCACCCTCTCTAATGTTCCCGAAAAAGGGATTATCACTATAACTTATATAGGATATAAAGGACAAGACATTCCAGTAGCTGGAAAAAGTACATTGAAAGTAACTTTGGCAGAAGATACAAAAACGCTGGATGAAGTAGTGGTAGTAGGCTATGGCACACAGAAAAAAAGCGATGTAACAGGGTCAATGGTCAGCGTAGGAGCCAAAGAACTGAAATCCCGCCCAACAGCCAATGTATTTGAAGCCATGCAAGGTAAAGCCGCTGGTGTGGATATACGCACCAGTGACCGTCCGGGAGAAGTTGGAGATATATTTATCCGTGGTTCCCGCTCTCTGTCTGCTTCCAGTCAGCCTCTCTATGTTGTAGACGGTGTACCTCTAAATGGTACCGTAGGAAAAACTCATGAAGAGAATTTAGACAACGTAAGCCCCCGTGGTGGTACACTGGAAAGTTTGAATCCTTCTGATATTGAATCCGTCGAAGTGCTGAAAGATGCTTCTGCTACAGCTATCTATGGTTCACGTGGTGCCAATGGTGTCATTTTAATTACCACCAAAAGAGGCAAGGAAGGTAAATTTACTTTCAGTTATGCAGGCTCTGTTTCCACAGATAACATCAAAGACCGTACTACTTGGATGAGCGCCGGTGATTATCTGACTTGGCGTCGTTGGGCCTATTATTATTCCGATCCAAACAAATATCCGCGTGGCGATGAACCGACCATTGAAAATGACAAACAAATATTCAACGCAGCCAGTGATCCATATGCCTGGGCAAATATTGAACGTGGATGGTCTGGCAATACTTGGGACGGTTCAAAAGTACAAACCACAGACTGGGCCGATTATGTAACTCAAACAGGTATTACCACCGAACATACTATCAGTGGCTCAGGCGGTAGCGAAAAAAATCATTCGTATGTATCTTTTGGTTGGTTGAAAAACGAAGGAACAATCAAAGGTCAAGATTATACCCGTTACACCGCTAAAATAAATAATGACATGAAACTGACAGAATGGCTAACCTTGGCTGCCAGCATAAATGCCACTTACAGCGTACAAAATTATGGTATGTCGAATGACGGTGGTACTACCAGTGGACCGAGAAGTGCATATGCAGCCGCCATGCGTAACCTACCTTATGCCGTAGCTTATGACGATGAAGGAAAACGAATTGAATATCCAGGTGCTGACTCAAAAATTAAAACTGTAATAGATGAATGGAATTATTCAACCGATGAACGTAAAGTATTCCGTGCATTAGGAAGCTTCTATGCACAGTTAAATTTCGGCAAAATATGGAAACCTTTGGAAGGTCTTTCTTATAAACTTAATTTTGGTCCGGATTTCCGTTACTATCGCCGTGGAATGTTCAATTCTGCAGAAAGTACAAACCGTGAAGGTTTAAACTATGCTTCACTGACCAAAAGCACAGACTTCTCATGGACACTGGATAATCTTATATACTACAACCGTACCATTGGCAAACATGACTTCGGCTTTACCTTCTTACAAACTGCTACAAAATATGAATATGAAGCCAATAATATGAGTGGTGAAGGTATTCCTTTGGAAAGTTCCTTATGGAATGCTTTCAAATCACTAAGTTCATTAAAAAGTTGGGAATCCTCACTGACTGAAAAGCAATTGCTTTCCTACATGGCTCGTATGAATTACACCTATAAAGGGCGCTATATGCTAACAGCTTCTGTCCGTCGTGACGGTGCTTCTCAATTAGCAGATGGTCATAAATGGGCTACTTTCCCTTCTGTAGCTCTTGGATGGCGCATAGATCAAGAAGAATTTCTGAAAGAAATTTCTTGGATCAGCCAATTGAAACTTCGTCTGGGTTATGGTGTTACAGGTAATTCAGCTATTACTCCTTATCAAACCAAAGGAGGCATCTCTAGTTTATATTATCCTTTTGGCCCAAATCCTACACAAGGTTATATAGCATACGAAAACGAAGCAGGTATTACCAACACATTAGCTAACCAAAATTTAGGTTGGGAAAAAACGGCCCAATGGAACATTGGTGTGGATTTTAATTTCTTTAACGGCCGCATTAATGGTATCGTAGATGTTTATACGTCTAAAACCACTGACTTGTTAATGGCTCAAAGTATTCCTACCCTGACAGGTTATGCCCGCACTTATGCTAACGTGGGCAAAACCAAAAACTTTGGTTACGATCTGACGTTTAATTTTGTTCCTGTCCGCACCAAAGATTTTGAATGGAATATCGGAGTAAATGCCGCTTACTCCCGCAATGAAATCGTTTCACTAGCTAATGGCAAAGAAGATGATCCGGCTAATGGCTGGTTTATCGGTGAAAGTACCAACAGTATCTATACATATGAATCCGCAGGTCTATGGAAAGAAGAAGATCGTGCAGATATGGAAAAATTCAATGCCAATGGACATGACTTCCAAATTGGTATGGCACGCCCTGTAGACCAAAATGGCGATTACAAAATCGACGCCAACAATGACCGTACTATTGTAGGCCATTACGATCCTCGATGGACACTTGGATTAAATACGAACTTCACTTATAAAGGATGGGATTTAGGCATACAGCTCTACGGGCGTATGGGATTCAAATATTATGATTCCTCCGTATGGGTAGGCGGACGCTATAATGTTCGTGACTATGACTATTATAACGAAAACAACAAAAATGCAGCTCATCCTAAACCTATTTACGATGAAGGCGGAAAAGATGCGTACTACAACGAAACTTATTTAAAAAACGGTTCTTATCTAAAGATTCGTAACATTTCGTTAGGTTATACTTTCCCGAACAGACTGTTAACCCATACAGGTCTTAGCGCTTTACGCATGTATGCTCAGATTAAGAATCCGGGGTATATTTTCAGCGGCTGCAAGACATTAGATCTGGACACATATAGTAATACCTACAACAGCGGCTTTACTTTTGGCTTAAACTTGAGTTTCTAAATCAAACTAATAAAAAAATTATTATGAAATTAAATAAACACATATTAGCAAGTGTATTGGTAGGCGCACTAGCCACACCAGCCCTCACTTCCTGTTCAGATTTCTTAGATGAAAATCTAACAACTGAACGCAATACCGATTTTTTTGACACCAATGAAGGCGTACAGTCACTGGCAACCGCTATTTACTATAACCTTCGTTTCCATCATTCTTTCGAATGGGCATTCTCTACTACAAATTATGGAACAGACGAGTTCATAGTAGGAAACGATGGCAGCAACGCCATGTGGGATAGTTATATAGCCAATCTCAGTTCAGACATCGCCACAGTAAATATCAACACCACACATGCCTACGATGTATGGGATAATATGTATTCCGGTATCTCTTCCGCCAATCTTTTGCTAGAGAAACTGGAGAATTATTCGGGAAGCAATAAGAACGAACTGTCCGGCGTAGCCCACTTTATCCGTGGATTCAACTACTTTAAGCTAGTCAGCCAATACGGTGGTGTACCTATCAAACTGGCTTCTTCCAATACAGTGGAACGCGAATTTTCCCGCGCCTCAGCGCAGGAAGTTATGGAACAGGTATTCAGTGATCTGACAGCCGCTTATGGTGAACTTCCTGAAAATGAAGCAGAAGAAGGTCGTCTTACCAAGTACGCAGCTGCCCATTTCCTTGCCAAAGCATATCTATGGCGTGCCAGTGAACTCAATGACAATTGGAATTCCAGTACAAAAAGCAGTGATTTGACCAATGTTGTCAAGTATGCGACAGAAGTCATCAGTAAACACCCGCTAGCTCCCAACTTCAAAGATTTATGGAATTATACAGAAGTCGATGGTCCTAATGAGCAACTGAATGAAATCATACTAGCAGCCCAACGCACTTCTGCCGATGCCACCAAAGGGCAGTACGGTAATGAGCAACACCTTTATTTTTGCAGCCAATACCGCGACTTACCAGGTATGGCCCGTGATATTGCCGGTGGGCGTGAATACAACCGTCTGCGTACCACATACTATTCTTATAATGTATATAACCATCTGAACGATTCCCGCCTTTGGAAAACCTTCCGTACCAAACAAAACGGTAACCGTTCTGCTTGGAATGCCGGAGGCGTGGACTATGTAGCCGGCGACCGCTCTGTCATGTTCTTACTGAACAAACCCGGTGACAGTCGTGTTACCGCCCCCCAAAGCAATGCCACCTTGGCTGATGCTGAAACAAAGAAACCCGTTTCCACTGTCTTCGCACTCTATCCAGCTGGAACTACTGCTACAGATAAAGTTCTGGAAGACGATGCTTACATTAAATACTATGCCACTTGCAGCAAATATGCCGATGGCTCACGTAAATCCATTTCCGAAGAACAAGGTAATCGCGATGGTATTTTGGCGCGATCAGCAGAAGACTATTTCTTCCTTGCTGAAGCCTATATCCGCCAAGGAGACTACTCTAAAGCGGCAGAATATCTGAATGTCATTCGTCGCCGTGCTGAATGGAAAGCAGGTGAAGACCGCCAGGAACACGTAGATGGTGGGGCCGCCTTCCATGAAGGTTCTTTGGGATGGGGTATTTGGGGTGCTGATGCTGAAATTTCTACTTACTGTAATCGCAGTTCCTATTATGAATCAAACAATCTGCAACTAGGCTCACTGGATGCTATTCCATCCAATCTAGAAGTAACAGATATCACTTCCATTGCTTCTTTACCAGCAGAAGATCAGGCTATCTGTGAGAAGTTGGGTTACAGTAGTGCTTATGATGTGGCCATGTGCTTTCTCTTAAACGAAAAAAGTCGTGAAATGATGGGTGAATTTGTCCGTTGGGAAGACTTGGCACGCACAAAAACATTGGAAGCTCGTGTAAAGGCCTACAACAAGAATGCAGCTCCAAACTTTAATCCAAACAAGCATTATCTGCGTCCGATACCACAAACTTTCCTTGATATCATCCAAAAAGATGGTCATGCGCTGACAACTGAAGAAAAGAGTGCTATGCAGAATCCTGGCTATTAATTATAAAATCAACGGAAACTCATCTGAAGTAACCAAAGGTGAGTTTCCGTTACTTTATCCAGCTTATGAAAAGAATCTATTTAACACTAGGAATAATAACCGTACTAGGAGTATCTTCATGTCAACAAGCTTCACAATCAGTTGCTTCGGCAAACGATACCAACACCCCGTTACATTTATTAACTCCAGACTATTCCATCCCCTACAAAGAATGGAATATAACTGAAATCAAACAATGCCTTGATCGTATATTCTCTTATCTTGACCAAACAACTCCACCTCGCGTTATTGACCGAAAATCCGGAAAAGAAATAACAGACTATACACAAATCAACCAATATTCACAACTGGAAAGAGGAAACTTTCGACTGGCTAGTTATGAATGGGGAGTTACCTATTCAGGTATGATGGAAGTGGCACATGCTACAAGTGACTCCAAATATCAAGAATATGTATCAAAACGATTTCGTTTCTTATCAGAAATGGTTCCTTACTTCAGCCGTCTCACTCAAGAATATAATGTAGTAGACGGACAGATGCGACAAATCATACAACCCAGTACCTTGGACGATGCCGGAGCTATGTGTACAGCCATGATAAAGATGCAACGTATCCTTCCCGATTTAAACTGTAAATCCATAATTAATAACTACATGGATTTTATAGAACATAAAGAATACAGACTGCAAGACGGAACTTTCGCCCGGATGCGTCCACAAGCCAATACACTTTGGCTAGACGATATGTATATGGGAATTCCCGCACTTGCACAAATGGGGATTTACACCGGGGAAAAGCATTACTTCGATGAAGCGGTCCGTCAGATTCTTCAGTTTTCCAAACGTATGTTTGTAGAAGAGAAAGGACTCTACATGCACGGATGGGTAGAAGGCGCAAGCACTCATCCGACTTTCCATTGGGGACGTGCCAATGGATGGGCATTACTAACATTGACCGAGGTACTTGAAGCACTTCCTCAAGAACATACCGAATGGAAAAATATCCTAAAACTTTATAAAGCACATGTAGCAGGAATTGCCGCCTGTCAGTCGGGCAATGGATTCTGGCATCAATTACTAGATAGAAACGACTCATATTTGGAAACATCTGCTACAGCCATTTACGTATATTGCATTGCACGTGGTATCAACAATGGCTGGCTGGATGCAGTATCATACGGTCCTGTAGCACAATTGGGATGGAGTGCCATATCCACTCAAATCAATGAAAAAGGACAAGTTGAAAATACCTGCGTCGGTACCGGCATGGCTTTTGACCCAGCATTTTACTATCATCGTCCGGTAAATGTATATGCAGCACATGGATATGGACCAGTTTTGTTGGCAGGAGCTGAAATGATTAATTTACTAAATAAATATTACCCCAAAATGAACGATAGTGCCGTACAATTTTATACCACAAAGCAAAATGCATTAAGACCTATATTTGGAGTGGACGGACAAGAATTTTAAAGGTATTGGTTACAAAATAAGAAGTTGATAAAAGAAGTGTAGTAAACCGTCAATTTGCCACTCACATTAAAACAGCAGTGAAGAATCTGCACACATCCGTTTTGTGTTGACCGATTCTTCACTGCATTTTTTAGAATGACAAACTATATGATCAATCAATCGGATTTTCAGTTTATCCCTCCTAACTATTCAGAAAAGCATATAAATCACTCTTTAGTTTCCAAATAAACCAGCTGCGTCTGTAAATACTCTTCCAGCCCATGTTTACCATCCGCGCCGCCGATACCAGATTTACGCCATCCGGCATGGAATCCCTGCATCGCCTCAAAATTCTCACGATTCACATAAGTTTCACCAAATTTCAACGCACGAATCAATTTGAATGTCATATCCAGGTTCTGGGTATAAATAGAAGAAGTCAGCCCATATTCACAATCATTAGCCCAGGCAATGGCGTCTTCCACCTCTGTAAACTCAACAACCGGAAGTACCGGTCCAAAAGTTTCTTCCTGAATAATATCCATCTTTTGGGTACAATTAATCAAAATCGTCGGTTCAAAGAAATATCCTTTAGTACCGATACGATGACCACCGCATAGCAACTCAGCTCCCTGCTCAATAGCTTTTTTCACTTTCTCTTCTACTGATTTCAGTGCATTGGCATCAATCAACGGACCCATATCGAGGTCTGTATACTGATTCGGATCACCCACTTTCACCTGCTTGAATCCTGCCAACAGTTTCTCAAGGAAAGCCTCTTTTATACTAGAATGTACATACACGCGCTCACAGCAATTACATACCTGTCCTGTATTAATAACACGCGAAGCAATAATGGATTTTACAGCTAAATCCAAATCTGCATCCGGCATTACAATACCGGGAGCCTTCCCTCCCAATTCCAAAGAAACCTTCGTCACATTGGCAGAAGCGGCTGCCATGGTCTGTATTCCAGCCTCCACACTTCCGGTCAGACTAACCATACCTACTTTAGGGTTAGCAGCCAGTTCATGTCCAATCACCGAACCACGACCGTTCACCAGATTGAATACACCTTTAGGCAACCCAACTTCATCTACAATCTGTGCGAAAACATACGCATTTTCCGGTGTCAGCTGACTCGGCTTTACCACAATTGTATTCCCCGTCAACAGAGCAGGAGCGGCCTTACGGGCAATCAAGAAAAAAGGGAAATTCCAAGGCAGGATGCCTGTTGTCACCCCAATAGGTTTCTTAAAGACAAATATATTTTCGTGAGGACGGTCACTAGGAATAATTTCCCCTTCATAGCGACGGGCCCATCCGGCCATATAATCAAGGTAATCAGCCGTAAATAACACCTCTACATTAGCTAATCCTCTTGTTTTTCCACCCTCCCGGATGATAATATCAGTCAATTCCTGCTCCCGCTTGCGGATACCTTGTGCAATCCGAGTTAAATAGCCGGCGCGTTCAATAGAGGTAAGACTTTCCCAAGAAAGCTGTGCCTTCACGGCGGCATTTATAGCTGCTCGTGCATCTTCCGGTGTGCCATCAGGCATTTTAGATATCACTTCTTCCGTAGAAGGGTTCAATACATCAATCCACTTATCGGATTGGTTTTCGATGAATCGCCCATCGATGTACATCTTTAATTCTTTCATGGCCTTAAATTTAAAATGAGTACCTTATTTCTTTCAATCTGAAATATTCAAGCAGTATTTTACAAATATATCGTTATTTATAAAGCCCCAAAATGTATTTTTGTTCATTAGCATGGAAATTTATACACTTTGACCTTTTTAATTGAACTTTATAAATTCCATATATCACAGTACTCACCAATTCCCACTGAAGAAATAAAAAAAGGGAAAGACCGGCAGCTATTCTATTGACATACAAACATAAAGCATGGAGATTTTTCCTTTAATATGGAAAAATCTCCATGCTCTTTAAAATCAGGCAAGCCAGCCAATGAAAAGTAAGCTATCTTCATAGGCCAAGTAAGTTAAGTTACTTCGGCATTTAAGTTGACTTACTTGGGCAAGTAAGTTAAGTTACTTTTCTTTTCATAGACACCTACCCTTTTCTCAAAGCCTTATCCGCCCCTACATCGACACCTTTCCATGCCTTCAGGTTAGTCCATTCACTATAAGGCTCAGTCCAAAAAGGATGATTTGCCGGAAGTCCCAATGGCAAAAAGACCGCTGTACACATATACAGACTGCCTGTATTTATATAAGGTTCGGACATATTTATCTGACTGCCTGAAAAGCCAATTTTCAGCCACCCGTTTTCATCAAAAGTACCGGGCATAGATATCTGCCTCTGCATAACAGCTGTCAGAGCAGAACGGATCTGTCCTTTGGAAAGAGGCTGAGGAATCTTGTCCAACAAAGCAATTTGAGAAAGCGCATGAAAAACGCCAAAACGATACACGATAGAACGGCCCACTACAGGATAAGTGGCTTCCGGAGAGATCATCCGTTCAAGCTGGGCAGCCATTCGTTGTTGACGAACCAATTGGCGTTCCAAGAACTCGGCACGTTCCAATCCATGCTTTTTCATGACAGACAATACATCCGTCAACATCGGATGGATGACCAGACTGTTATAGTAATCCAGATGCAATTCTGCCCCATCTCCATACCAGGCATCTCCTTTATACCATTCATCAATGAAACGGTTTACACCATAATATAATCTCTGACTATCATATTCCCCCGTAAATTCCAACAAGGCCGCTTCTACCATCGAAGCGAAAAGCAACCAATTACTCTCATTAGGCTTTATGCCACGCGTTCTTTTCAACTCATACACCAGTTTTTTTTGAATATCCACATCCAGATTTCCCCAAAGTTGTCTGGGAGCTCTCAACAAACCTTGTACAAGAAAAGCCGCATCTACCAAGGGCTGGGAATGACGGTTATCAAACATCAAATAATCAGCTGATTGCGGATCGACAGTCTGTTTCAGTCCTTTAACCACCAGTTGAATATACCTTTCTCTTAACTTTCCTTCCTGAGTATCATCAGGTCCCAGTTCCAGCCAAGGAGCAATACCGCAAACGGTTCTTCCTACCGCTTCCAGATAGGAAACACTTCTACGTAAAGGTTCATCAGACAGTGACTCAAACGGCATATTCTTTTTCAACGTGCCCTGACTGAGATTGACCAACACAGGATCAGCAATCCTTGTTAAAGTCTGCACCCAGTACATACGGTCCTCACTACCTGTGGGCTGGGCATACAGTTTTCCACACAAGATAATAAAACAAAAAGCGATTAACAAACAATTCCTAGTTCTCATTCTGTAATTTTTTTAAGCGTAACAAAGCCTCAACATAATAATAATCCGCATAAGACAGGGGAACATCTACTTCCGAATTTTTATTATAATTTCCCACACTATGCTTCAAGATAAAACCTCCGTTGGTTTCCGGTTCGGCAAGGTACTCCGGAGAGGACAAAGAACGAATCTGCATTTCTGCCAGCTCCAGCCAATCCGCTCCTTCCTTACTTTTATCCAGCTGACTCAGTTCAATAAGTCCCGATGCCATAACAGCAGCGGCGGATGCATCCCGGGGAGCAGCAGGAATATCCGGTGCGTCAAAATCCCAATAAGGTATTTTATCGTCCGGCAAATTGGGATGATTCTTAATATAAGAAGCTACTTTCCGCGCCTGTTCCAAATATTCGGTCTTTCCGGTCTCCCTGTACATCATGGTATAGCCATACAGTGCCCATGCCTGTCCTCTGGCCCATGCCGAATTGTCGGCGTACCCCTGATGAGTACCTTTAAAATGTGGTTGTCCGGAAAGCGTATCATAAGAAACTACATGATAACAACTATAATCATCTCTAAAATGATGTCGAAGAGTAGTCTGTGCATGACTGTCAGCCATATTCATCAAACGTTTTTCCCCCGTTGTCTTAGCAAGAAAAAACAAAAATTCCAGATTCATCATATTATCAATAATGACGGGAAACTGCCATTTTTCATTTGAATTCCACGATTTGATAGCTTTTACCCGCTCATCATAACGAGTTGCCAAGGATTCCGCTCCTACAGTCATCACCTCTAAATAATGAGGATTCTTTGCCAACCGATATCCGTTTCCGAAGCTACAATATAACATAAATCCTAAATCATGGGTGGTGGTCATATCCTTGGCAGACTCCACCCGTTCTGTATATAGTTCCGCATATCTTTTCAGTTCATCCGTAGGCGTATTCTCATACAAATACCATAACACTCCCGGGAAAAAGCCGGAAATCCATGCCCGGTAATCAGATGTTTTCAACTCACCACCCTCATAAGTCCGTGGAAGCCTTCCTTCCTGATTTTCCACTTCCTTCGCTAAAAAGACAGCTTGCCGTTTGGAAACCTCCAGCCCTCTTTCTATTACTTCAACCATGGGCTCCCTTGTTTCACATGAAACGAGAAAAAGCCCCCAAACAGCTATCAACCCTATGAATATATTTTTCATAAAAAGATATTTTATAATTGATGTAAATATAGACGTATTTTCTTAATTTCTGAAATTACTGATTCAAAGTTTCTAAAAATTCCACCTCAACTATCCGGAGTTCATTGTGTACCTTCTTGCCTCCTTCAGCTTTGAAAAGATCAAGCTCTCCGGCCTTGGGTTCCACAACTTCTATGATTTGGCCGAATGCATCGGAATCCTGAGTAGCCCCCTTCAAACGGATGGTTATCTCATCAGAACGTACCGGACGGTCAATCATCAAATGGACATATCCCAAACTTTTCTCCGTGTTCCCGCTCCAAATCAAGTGTTCTCCGGCATATACTTCAAGCGGATAAGAACGCTGCCTCCATCCGGTCAGTTTGATACAGATATCATCTATTTCCGCACGCCTTTCCAATTTATATGTAATCCAGGCGGTGTTCAACCTGCCATCATTTTTCCACTCGCTCAATTCGTTGTCATCAAAACTTTTCCCTGCATCCCTTTGATTTGTTCCGGCTGTAACATCAGCTACTCTGACATCAACTTTGGTCTCTTTATAAGAGGGCGAGGACGGAGTTTCACCACGATCAAAACGGCTAGGCAACCCAACAGATGGGAAAAAGGTACTTAAGCCATTTTTAACTTCTACCGGCCGCGTACTGAAAGCTATTTCTTCTGAAGCCAACCCTTCTGCAGCCACCTTCAGCACCACATTCCCCGGTTGCGTTGTCGAGCGGATCATCACTCGTGTTATACCACATTCCACAGGAAGTTCTTTTGCCAACACATAATTATCTGCCGCCTGTGCTATTCCTCCTCTCCATTCAGCTGGACCTTGTAAATCAAATTTTATCTTATGATTGGCTAACGGGCATCGTTCTCCATTGTCATCCACCACTTCCACCTGCACCATCGCTATATCAGCGCCGTCGGCAAAGACACCTTGCGGACCATGCATCAAGGTCAGTTTTAACCGTTCAGGCTCTCCAACGGTTTGAAAAGAATGACGGCTCAGTTCTTTATGCTGTTCATCGTAAGATATGGCTTCAATCGTCCCTTTCTCCCATTGCACAGAATCAAAAGTAAACAAGAACCGATAATCCTGTCTGCCGAAACCTTTGGATTTTCCATTTACAAACAGTTCCACTGCATCTCCCGATGAAACCACATAAACAGGTTTTCTCACATCCAGAGTATAATTCCAATGACCAATAATATGAGTATGATAGTTTTCCACATCCACCCATCCGTCCCACATTACCTTGTGTGCAAAGAAGCCATCTTTAGGGATTCTCAACGGATCCACCACACCGCTCCGGCGATAATTCTCGGCACCACGTCCATAAGTCTGCGTATCGGAAAACACAATCTTCGCGCCTCCTGAATTGACACGCCGGCCTGTTCCGGGACGCTCACGCCACAAATCATACCACCGTCGGACAAACTCCACAGTCAGCCTGTCCTGATTCTGATTATATGCTCCGGCGTCCTGTCCTTTGTGCAAAGGGCCATCTCCCTGTTTATGAAACGGATAACTGTATTCATCCCAATATTTACGCAGCCCCTCATCACGACAATATTCAGTCTGAATCATAGGATGATGTTCACTTTTATTCACATAAAGCATTTCACCACCATACTCAGCCTCACGAATGTCCAACATCTCCCGGGAACCTATCGCCCTTCCTCCATGCGGATCGTACTGGTCCCGTATGGCAATCATCTCAACCATGTGCTCACGGCTGATTGATTCATTTCCCGATTCATAAAATAAAATACTTGGATTATTACGCATATAAATAATAACATCCCTCATCAACTCTTTCCGTTGTTCCCAACGTCTGCCGGTCACATCTTTTTCCGCATCACCTGCAGGCAACATCTGTATCACCCCCACACGGTCACAAGATTCCACATCCTGTTTCCAGGGAGTGACATGCATCCACCGAAAAAGATTGGCGTTATGCTCAATCATCAATCCGTTAGAGTAGTCACTCATCCAAGGCGGTACAGACATTCCTACTCCCGGCCATTCATTACTGGACCGTTGCGCGTATCCCTTCAACTGCAACACACGGTCATTGAGCCACACTTTTCCTTCTCCGAAACGAGTCTTGCGGAAACCTGTCCTAGTAACAACTTCATCCACCGGACGGCCATTTACCAACAGGGTAGTCTTCACATCATATAAATAGCCGTACCCCCAACTCCAAAAATGAAGATCTTTTAATGGTGCAGAAGCTTTCAATACAACCGTTTCTCCGGACTGCACTGTCGTCGGTTGTCCCCGGAATGTACTGACCCTTTTTCCATCATAATCATAAATGCTCACCTCATAATCCACATGAACGGACTTGCCATACTCATTCCGCACCTGTGACTCTGCATGAACAACCGCCTCACGGGTCCTTACCTTAATATCGGATGCATAGATGTAAGTCCCTGTAGTCTGTAAATTACTGTATAGAGGCAAGGTCTGGTATAATTTATCAGTAATGTGCAACCATACATTTTTAGGTACTCCTCCATAATTGGCATTGAAATTTCTATCATTCCACTGGAACAAACTTCCAGTCGAACGCTCCTTATACCTCCAGTCATTGTCTGTTCGGAGAGCAATCACATTCTCTCCACCAAAATTCAGAAACGGAGTCAGATCAAAGCCTACCGCCATCACCCCATTTTCATGCAATCCTATATGCTTGCCGTTCAAATAGAAATCCGCCGCCTGCCGTACTCCCTCAAACTCAATAAAGACCTTCTTCCCTTTTGCAGTCTTAGGGAGCCTGAAATGTTTTCTATACTAGGCTATAGTATCCGTCATTCCCCATATATGTACTTTAAATGCCTCATCTTCATTAAAAGCCCGGGGCAAAGTAATTTTTTTCCAGTTTTCATCGGAAAAATCCGTTCTTTCCGCCCCCGGCGTATCTCCGATATAAAGCAACCATCCAGGGTTGAAATTATATTTCTCACGGTTATTGCTCTGTCCGGATACGGGAAAAAGCAAAAGCATACATAATAAAATAAGTAAATTCTGTCTGTTCATGGTATTATTCATTTGATTTATCAACAGCAAATGTAGAAAATCCACCTTGATACAAACCGCTCCCACGTTTCAAGATGTGAAACAAATGTTGCAAGATACGATGACAGAGCCTCTTACAAGCTTATTTATATTGTGTAGGCAACACCCCAAACAGTTTCTTGAATGATTTTGTGAAATAACTAGGCGTATTAAAACCAACCTGATCAGCTATCTCAGCAATGGAAAGCCCTCCTTCTTTCAATAATTCGGCAGCTTTACGAAGACGTACATTCTTCACGAAATCAGAAGGCGAACTTCCGGTGATAGATGTAATCTTCCGGTAAAGAGTAGCACGACTCATGCACATATCCCTACTTAAATCTTCTATGGAATATTCAGGATTACTAAGGTTCTTCTCAACCATATCCAATGCCTTCCTTATTAATTGCTCATCAGATGCTGAAATAGAATTCGCTTCTACTTTTCCTTCTTCCGGCAATGGATCTATCTCATGCCTTTGCTCCGGATTTTGTTCCAGTGGCAGAACAGTCTGTGCAATAATGGGCTTCCGTAATTTCATATACATCCGGCCCAATCCCCACACCACCGATAAAACAACAAGTATATAAAACAAATACGCCCAACCTGTTTCATACCAAGCAGGCAGACACTGGATCATAACCGTCAATGTACTCTTACTCCACAGACCATTCTCATCTGTAGCACGGACTTCCAGTTCAAATTCCCCCTTTGACAAATCAGACAAGCCGATACTATTTTCCCCTGCCGGTAAAGCCACCCAATTATCGTTTCTTTGTTTATAACGATAAGCATATCTTACCTTATTCGTATTCAAATGGTCAAAAGTAGAAAAAAACAATTTCACATTTCTCTCATGAGGAGACAGGCTTATTTTCTTTTGATTATCCACCCCGATTTCAGAGGTGTTATTCATTTCGACGGATGTCAAACGCACCGTTGGCTCAGGTATCCTTCTCTTTTTTTCATTATAGTGAGGAAAAGTCACAATTCCACCTCGTCCACCCACACTCATTTCTCCCCGAGGACCTTTATACAATGACTGGAAATCTTCCAGATTTATCCAAGAATCAGTACAAGACATCATAGTAAAGATATGTGTTCCGGGATGATAGACCATCACCCGCTGTGATGTAAGAATCCAAAGATTCCCATCGTCATCCGATTTTATATCCAACACAGCATCCCCTGTCAATCCACAATCTTTTGTCCGGGAAATAAAATCATTCGTATCCGGAGAATAACTATACACATTGCCCTGTTTAGTACCCACCCAAAGATTGTTGTCCGGTGCGACAGTCAATACCGAATAATTTTCTCCAGTATCCTTTATTTGCAACCGGCTTTCTCCGGAAATTCTCCACAACCCTCTACTTTCAGTTGCAAAATAAACAACTCCTTCATTAGACGAAACGATAGCATTTATAAAACTAACATCATCACAAACTGTAGTCAATCGGTCTTCCTCCAAGCTATACCGAAATAAATGGTAAGTAGTCCCTATCCAAAGATTTCCATGGTGGTCATCATGCAAAGCACGGATACGCTCACCTTGTTTAATGGGTATGGCACATACGATGGATTCAAAAAGCCGGTTCTCCTTATACCGAATTAAAATTACCGAATGATCCCTTACCATATAGAGTCCCTCTCTATCCGATGGCCTCTCAAAGAAAAAAGAAAGCTCCCTGTCATTCTTAACAACAGACATACGATCTCTTTGGGGATCATAAGCATACAGCCCCAATTTTTTTTGCCTGATCCAATAATAATTTTTCTCTTGAGAAAACTGCATAGGAGACGCGATTACCCCCAAATTTTGCTTTACCCCTTCCATAGACAAAGGAAGCACTTCATTAGGAAGAAAAGAAATAATGAAAGAAGAAGGATAATAACCTGTCACCCATAAGTTTCCGGATTGATCGGAAAGAATCTTTGTGAGGATTTTCCTGTCAGCTGATAATAAACGGGAGAGATCTACCTTATCCAAAGATGCATCGGCCGTTATTTTATAGGCATATAAATTATCTGCCGCAATCACCCACAAATATCCCTTAACAGAATCTTGTATGATATGATGAAGCTTTCGGGTATCGGAGTTAGAAGACGCATTATCCACTGTTTGCAATCCAAACATTTTGTCTGTATCCTGTGCCTTGGGATCAAAACGTACAATACCTTTTCCCCAAGTAGTAACCCAATAATACGGGGTGTTATGATCTTCCGTCATGCTTGTGGGATACTCATCATAGGGCCAAGGATATGAAATAAAAGAGTCCTTTACCTTATCATAGCAAAAAAGCCCGCCTTTTGCTTGAGTTACCCAAACAGTCTGTTTCTTATCCTCATAAATAGAATTGACGGTATTCTCCCGTCCTTTCCATTTAAGAATGTATTTTCCAGTTCTTTCCCCTGACTCATTGTATCGAAACAAATGCCTGTTAGTCGAAATCCAGATCGTACCATCAGACGTCGCTGTCATTGTAGTTATAGTCCAGCTCTTTATCGTTTCATCAGCAAGCGCCCTTATCTCATAATCTGTTTTTGACAAAATATAGGCGCCACGCTTCGTTCCAAACCATATTTTCCCTTCACCGTCTTCAGTAATACACGTCACACTGTTGTTTTCCAAGATTCCCGGGTTCTTGAAATCAGAACGGAATACTTTCACCGTATATCCATCATCACGGCACAAGCCTCCCCCTTCAGTGCCATACCACATATATCCTTCCGAATCCTGGAAAATACAAAGCAATTCTTTGGTCGGCAACTGTTCCGAATTAGGAAGGTTTCTTACTATCATATCAAATGCTTTGACCGGAACGGCATTTATCCGCACAGTCAATAACAAAATAATGATTGGTAATACTATCCTTCCTATGTTTTTCATATTCTTCACGCAAGTACTCCTGTTGAAAACAAACGAATACAAAGCTAGGAAGAAATTCAAGAACTTGCAACTTGTCGGTTTAATCAAGTACATTAAGAATGACTTAATAAAGAATATGGCTATTGAACAGACACTTTTTTCTATTCAACGCTCAGTCCTTCAACCGGAAGCTGTACCCGCCCTGTTCTCTCAGTACCAGTGGCTTCTTTCCGATCTTTTTTATAATTCTGACTGTACATCCTGCCGGAATGTCAATAGTGCTCTCCCCCTCGGCATTCAGTTTCAAGACAATATATCCTTCCTTTACCGGAATTCTGGAATGAATCCACTTCAAATGGAGTAACTCCGGTTTAATGGTATATTCATTCGTCTTCATCGAAGACTGGCTGAAACCGATAAGACCGTTCAATGCGCCTACCACTACCGGGACTCCATTCGCCCCATGACAAAGACTCAGGCCGTACGGACGATTATAAAACACCAGTTGACGGGCGCGGGAAGCATTCATCATAAAGTTCTCCGGGAAACGGGTATGTCCCTGATCCATCCAGTCGCCGAACACACCATAAATATGATCCCATAACTCTTTTATCCGCCCGGCTTTGGCATAAGCCAGAAACTCATAACCCTTCTCATAACTGACCACCTCATAATAGTTAGGCAAATTCGGCAGAATATTTTCAAAGAGGTTGTCATAATGTTCTTCGGGAAAGATATCGGCCAGTATTCCCCAATATTGGGCATGATGCGAAATACGCTTGTCCACAGTCACATTGTCATTCATTGTACCGTTGATGAAGACCTTCCGGTCATCATCCCAAAAATGTTCAAAAATCTTCTTTTTTAGATTCCGGGCCAACTTGCGGTATCTGTCCGCCAATGCACTCTCCTTCCACAGATCCGCGAAATAAGCTCCGGTCACATAATTATAATAGAGCATGATCTGGGCATAGGCCGCCACCCCTTTCCGGACAGGACCGTTATAGGTGGACCATCCGGGGGTATAACCGAACTGCCTGTCTCCATAATTGCCGTGTACAAAACCATTCTCATCCACGATGGAGGCATAAAAATCAAGCAACTGGATGATGCGGTCTTTGTATTGAAGGGAAGTGGCCAAGTCACCGAAACGCAGATAGTTCTGTTTCAGGCCGAACAGGGCATGCAACGGATAATCAGGAATCCCTATATCTGATTTCTGCGGATCAAGCGGCATCAGTGCTATGGAAATTCCGTTTTTTGACACCTGCTGGTCACCGAAAAGATAATCCCCCGCCAGGGTGCTGACCAGCGCATCCATGGACCAGGGAAGAAAATCACGCTTCACCCCGTCCAGATAAAAGCGGTGCATACTAGTATGCAATGTCGCACTGCTCATTTTGAACAGGTTGTTCACATAATCATCATCCGTTTCAAACTGCATCTGGTGCTCTACCGGCCACAATGACGCATCAAAACGAAGGGAGGTAATCTCAGCCCCCTTGTCGCATTCCAGTGAAACATATCGGAGAGCGCGTTCCGGCAAAGTGATGGTGCCTCCTTCTTCTGACAAGGTAACAGGAGCCAATGGATATTGTTCCAGTTTCTTATCATCCCGTTCCAGTGCTTCTTCGGGAGTTTCGCCAACGCGTACGGTTATAGTTCCCTTTCCTTTCGCTTGAAAGGTCAGTGTTCCAATCTCAAGATGGAAAAAGTCGATGAGGACATAACCATTCTTTCCGATACTAATTCCGTCTTTACCTTGCATCTCAGCATTGCGCATGGGGAGTATTTGTGAAGGTTTAATCCGGGCTGTCATATCTTGCGGAGCATCCGGCAGCACGCCCGGTTTATTATACATGACGGCACTCTCGGGTATTGTCCAATGCTCTTTATCCATGCTGACTTGCCATTCATCCGGATTTTCCAGTCCCGCCCCTTTCAGAATGATACAAGGTAATGAGTCATCCGTTGTCACCTCAAACAATAAAGAGGATCTGCCCACGGGTAAAATAACCTGTTTACCGGAAACAGACTGTTTTACACCATTTATATAAAGAATAATATCCGACGGACCCTCCCAGCAAAGACTACTTTCCTTTTTCAATCTTACCTCTTTTCTGAACCAGGCATGATTGTTCTTTGCAAAAAATTTACCCGGATATCCTACATTAACGCAACGCTCTTTTGAGATACGGGCACATTGTTGCTGGTAGAAAGCAGCCAGTTGTCCCGGATACCACATATAGCGACTGTTCCATTCCTCCTGAGATTGCCGGCTCACGATGGTTACATTAGGATCCAGAGAAGGATCGAACTCTTTTGTCTGGGCATAACAACATAAAGATGCTGTTATAAAGATGCCAAGTAATTTTAATCTTTTATTCATATATTTCCTTTCATTCTTTTATCGTTTTCAACCGAAGTGTGCCTTTCAATCCAGCTGAGGATATTTTGACCGTAACATTCCCAGCCTCCTGATCGCTTCGGAGAATAATTTGCATCCTTCCCTGATACATTCGTTTGGAAGTTATGCCATGAAAGAGCTCATCCGTATAATGATCCCCGTTATCCAATGCCACCAATCGTGCCGCACCTTCCATTTGTAAAGTAAGTGGCTCGTTGTAGTCCCATACCGGACGACCTTTTTTGTCTATGACCGTCACGTTTATATATTGCAAGTCCATACCGTCTGCCTTCCAGTCCGTCGGTGTTTCCGCCTCAATCCGGAGTGCCACGGCTTTTCCGGCAGTTTCAATACGATGACGCGCCACTTCTTTGCCCGACTTGTCACGGGCTATTGCCACCACAGAGCCACCGTTGCCATAAGGAACATCCTTCCAATAAATCATATTACGCAGGTTTGCCCGTGTCGTATCGTTTTTTTGAATTCCCATGCTCTGACCGTTTACCAACAACTCTACAGAATGTGCATTAGTGAAGGTGAAGAGTGACCGTCTGCTGCCCGGAGTATGATTCCAGCACTCGTTCAGCGCCATGCGCCCCACTATCACATCATTCCAACTGACGCTTTCCGCTCCCGCCGCATCGACCACTCCGATATGTACTTCAGGAATCTCCGGCATGAAAGCCGTTTTAATAAGATAGGCCTGGGGATAGGGGCGCATGGTATGCTCAAAGAAGGAGTAGTTCCACCCTTTCTTAGGCCATTTATTGGATTCCCCCCAATACTCGACCGAACCCCAATAGGCGATACCGACCATCCGCTCTTTATCCATATTATAATAAGGCTGCAACAAGTTGCTGGTTTCAGCCTCACTCTGGAACAGGATAAGGTCCGGCCGGTATTTCAAATAAGCGTCATATTTGTCCGACTGGTAATTGAACGATGCCACTTCTGTGGCACAAGCCAGTTCAGGCGGTACTAAATAGTCGTTGAACTCCTTGTCGTGCCGGGTTATAGCTCCCGCACGGGCGGGGAACATGGCTACAGTGGTGAGACGTGTATGATCCCATCTCTTTACCAGCTGGTTGAATATGTTATAGGTAGTGATTCCCCAGTCGTTGGTTCCTTCGAAACCTGCCCATCCTTCACGAATCTGAAGTTCGTTTCCCAAGCTCCACAAAATGATGGACGGACGGTTACGGTCGCGTTTGATCCATTCTGTAATCAGTTTGTGCCAGATATGGGTGAATGGCTGGCGTCCGCCCCAATAATCATTGTCACTCCATTTGTCCGTCAGTTCGTCCACCACCAGTATCCCCACACGGTCTGCAATGCGGGCAAAACTGTCACTGTACGGATTATGTGAGCAGCGGATACAGTTGTAACCGAAGGATTTGAGTTGCAGCATCATGCGTTCGATGGCCTTGTCGTAACAGGTGGCTCCCAGTGCACCCAGATCATGATGGTTGGCATTGCCCTGCAGGAATATCTTCTTCCCGTTGAGTTTGAAGCCGAACTCCGGTGAGAATTCCAGACTGCGGATACCGAACTGTTCGGTCAGGCTGTCCACCACCATACCGTCTGCCGTCACCACCACTTCGGCATTGTAGAGCTGTGGGGACTCACATGACCAAAGTTGCGGATTCTCCAGAGTAAGCGCCGGTAACCTCACTTCCGTGCAGGTCTGGTGCGTATGTTCGGGCATACCGGATTGCACGGAGCCCACTATGACACCTTTCGGATTGCGGAGGGTGGTCCGTATCCGTACATCATGCTTCTGCCAGCCGTCCACCTCAACCTGTACGGCTACCGTTGCTCGGGAGGAGGAAACTTCGGGGGTGGTGATATACACCCCGTGGCGGGCGATGTGTGTGGGATTCTGCACCTGCAGATACACATCACGGAACAGACCGCCTCCCGTGTACCAGCGTGAGCCTTTCTTGGGACCGGTGGAGGCATAAACGGCTACCACGTTTTCTCCGTCGTGACGTAGAAAAGGGGTAAGGTCCGCTTCAAGCCCCACATATCCATAATCTGTCGAGGCTATTTTTGTACCGTTCAGATAAACATCGCCCAGATAAATGATACCTCCGAAATCCAGAACCACCCGTTTCCCTTTCCACGACGGATCGGTAGGGAAAGACTTGCGGTACCATCCTTCGCACATGGGTTTAAATCCGCGTGCACCTCCACCATTTTCAGTCCAAGGTTGTTCGAACTGGAAATCATGAGGAAGGTCCAATGTACGCCAGGAAGAGTCATCCAAGGCAGGTGAGGCGAAATCGGTATTTTTATTCTCGTTTGTAACCAACTGGAATTTCCAGCCAAAGTTAAAAAGGACTTTCTGCTGTGATGCAAAATTTTCCAAAGGTACATTGACCAAAGGGGCTTTTTCCTGTGCTTTCTGATATTGGGCTGTTACTCCGACAGGAACAAGCATCAAGAAAAAAATGATAACGATGTTTTTTATTTGATACATTATTATAAAGAATGAACACCGATTTGTATCGGCTTGTGTGTATTCACAAATATCGGAATTATAAAGAGTTGCAGACATAGAATTTAGTTACGATTCCTGTATCATCGTACAAGTAGTACATATGATGGCTACTCTTTTCTTATCAATCATATGATATCGAGTTGTCATTAGGGCACTCCAATATTTTATAATTGGAATGCCCTAAAACTTATCTTTCAGCAGGCATATCCGGTACTATGGGCCAATATGGATTTTGATAGATAGGAGAATTTTCTACTGTTTTGTTATCGGGGGCGGTAATCAAAAACTGCTTGACCATAATGGGATGTAGATAATGAGCCATACGCCAAGTAAAACCATTATAACAGGTCTGTTTAGAATTCTTCTGGTAAGGGCGCAAGTATTCGCTGACATTAGGTGAAGAAACATTGGAAGCGTCTGATCCGTCATATAGCAAATCTGCATACCAAGTCTGCATAGGAGTGTTCCATAAATGGAAACCTTCCGGTATATAAGGTTGTTCAATCAACTGGTCCATAGCACGCCAACGGCATAAGTCCATATAACGAAGCCCATCCGCCATAAATTCACATCGGCGCTCACGACGTATATTATAGAGAGTTGCGTCTATTAACTTACCACCGGAATACGCTCCCCAATCATTTTCAGCCTCTTTACTCATATCCGTTAAAGCAATAGTCTTTTGAAAATCCTCATCTACATGAGAACGACGGCGGATAATTTTCCAATATTCGGTCGCTGCTCCGTCCAAGGTACCATTCTTTTCATAACTGGCTTCCATGTAATTCAACAAGGCTTCTGTCGCACGATAAGCAATAGAGGCGGTATATCCTTTTGAATTGGAATAATATTTCTGATGGAAAGCTCCTCCTTTGCGTAAGGCATACCCAGTTACATAACGGCGTGCTCCGTCTGTAATGGTAATCAATGGATAAGTTTCTTCAACATTGGCAGTCTCACCAACCACATCTTTTATTAAGATGTTATGTTGTCCGGGTTCTTTCAGAAAGATAACCAATCGGCTATCTCTGTTTTGACGAACGTCGTGTATGGTTTTGTCTCCCATATAATATCCATCTCCGTTCATATAATCACCGTGGGTATAAACAGGAGTGCCGTCAGCCATCAAAAAGTTATTCACAAAGCTGCGAGTGACACCCACGCCATTGTTTCCCCAGCTGGCATATACATTTACGTTGTGGTGCACTAAGTTATAAGCGTATCTACGCCATAACAGAACTTCGTCGACTGAAGATAAATCTTCTTGAGCAAACATGTCAAAATAAGGGTTAGCATCTTCGTTAGTTGACTGCTGCAGAACGCCTGTATTTTCTGTAAGTCTGTTTTTATAGCGTTCTGCGATATCTTTAGAGGCAGTCATGGCGATTTCCAAGAAATAATCTATCTCACTGTCAATATTCCCACTGGGATACTGATAAGTGGAATTATAATCTTTTGTCTTGCCAGGCCAACCGTCACCATTGGGTACAAAAGCCGTATTCTTAAAATATTTCAACCAAGTACCTTCAAATAGAGCCACACGCGACTTTAATAAAATAGCAGCATCCGCATTTATTCTGGTTGTCGGCATATTTTTAGCTTTTAACAAAGTAATAGCTTTATCCAAATCACTTAGAATAAAGCGAGCCACTTCATTGCGTGGTGATCGTTTACTGGCTTCACTCAATGCTTCTTTGTCGTCCAGCAATGGGTGGGTAATTATGGGAAAATCTCCAAACAGCTGATAACGTTTAAAATATTCACAAGCACGTAAAAAAAATAATTCACCAATATAATGTTTTATGCTGTTAAGATCACCATTGATGGTATTGGCATTGCCGCTCAAGTCGTTTCCATCAGCATTTTTATCTCCAAAATTAGGCAACACATTCGATAATACAAAATTGATTTTGTATATTTTATCAAAGTTCCAATTGCTGGTTTCCGCATTGTCCACTTTCCACAAGGTGGAAGTAAAACGATTGGGGGCTGTAACCTCTATTTGATTGTCCGTTGTTGCATCATCTTTGTAGATGCCATATGTATTTCCTGTTCCGTGAGAGGGAAGAATATCAGAGTACAAATTATCTGCAGAGGCTTGAATATGGGTTGCCTCTGTAAAATATACTTCTGGGGAAATAGATGCCTCAGGTACTTCATCCAAATAGTTATCGCAAGCAGTAAATATAAATCCTGATGAAGCGATTAGTACAGATAAGAATATATGTTTTATTTTCATTGTATATGTATATTAAAGTGTTAAACTTAAGCCAAAAGACCAGGTGCTTGATAACGGATAAGCATTACCACCATTACCTCCACTAATTGTTTCCGGATCAAACAAAGAAGACAATGATGTTCCAGTCCAAAGATTTTCTCCGGAAACAAACACACGGCATTTGGTCAAACCCATACTTTTCATCCATTTTGCTGGGAAAGTATAACCTAATTGGAAATTTTTTAAACGGATATAGGATGCATCTTGCAAATAACGTGTCTGAATTTCTTGGTTCTTACCTCCTTCGGAGAAAATAGGACGAGGATAATAAGCGTCAAGATTTGCAGGAATGGTATGACCTGACAATCCTATATCCTCTGCACGAAAATAATCCTCATGTTCCTTAAGTCCACGAGCCCCCCACATACTTTGAGTTCCATAAGCACCAAACAAATAACCACAGAAATTATTTGTACCCCAAAAATCACGCTTCATTACACCTTGAAAGAATAAACGTATGTCGAATCCTTTCCAATCAGCATTCAAGTCAATACCAAAGAAATATCTAGGAGTACTATTGCCTATTACTTTCAAATCTCCATGATCATCCAATGTACCCGCACTTTTAGATATTTTTCCATCTTCATTCAAATCACGATACATAATATCACCGGCAGACCATTTGGAACCAATCGCATCCTGTCCTCCATTAGGAAGGGAAAGGAGATGGGCTTGCATTTCATTTTCAGATTTTGCTATTCCTATTGTTTCCAATCCCCAAATCTCGCCCACTTCGCGTCCTTCAACGTATTTGTTCAAACCGATAGTATTTGTTGCGTTGCTCGGATAGCTGGTAACAATTGTTTTAGCATCGGAAAGAGTTAAATTAGCACTATATCCAAACCCGTTTTTCAAACGGTCTCTCCATCCAATAGATAGTTCCCATCCATTCGTTCTTAAATTACAATTGTTGGTTTTAGGAGCAGATGTACCCAAAATAGATGGGAGTTCAGGTGCAGGCCCTACCATACCATCCGTATAACGAATATAGTAATCAAAACTACCTGTCAAACGATTACTGAGAAAGCCATAATCAAAACCGATATCCCAAGTACGAACCTTTTCCCAAGTCAAAGAATTGCTGACCAAATTTCCCGGCTCTGCTGTATTAGGCTTCACTCCATCTTGCAACCATGTTCCATTAGAAGACTTCAGTATCATATCACGATAGGTAGGATACCATGCTGTAGTATTCTGGTTGCCCAATTCACCGTAAGAAACACGCAATTTTAATGTGTTGGCTATATCTGTCAGCGACTCCCAGAATTTTTCCTGAGCGATGTTCCAGCCTAAAGAGAATGAAGGAGACCATTGCCAGCGACTTCCTCGACGGAAACGGGAAGAACCGTCATATCGCATATTGATTTCCGCCAAATAACGTCCCAGGTAATCGTAATTCAAGCGACCGAAGAAACCTGCCGTTTTCCATCTTTTCCCATTTCCACCCGCTTCTGTCGCTTTGGGGTTACCTTGTCCGTCCAATCCGGTTGTGACATCAAAATAAGGCATCCCCCCCATCATTACACCATACTTTTTTGTAGAAGAAAATTCCTGTTTCATATCTTCTGTCTGGAAGCCAAGCATAACTTTTGCATTATGGGCATTATTAAAAGATTGGGAATACTCACTATAAATATTTAGGTTCAGATAGTTCTCTTTAGTCTGATCTTGATAAAGATAAGACGTACCATGAGTATCTATTAAATTGCCTTCCACATCATGATTATAAGTAGGAATTGAAGTTTCTTTTACCGATGAGTTCATTATACTGTAATTAAACTCCACATGTGTAATCCAATTTTTGATCGGTTCAATTACTAAAGACGCTTGTTGATAAAGACGGTCTGTTTGTGCATTACGTTTTCCACCTTCAACAAGATTTTGGACTGGATTAGTCCAACCATTATTGGTATAATAGCCATTGGGATCTTTTACGGGCATATTGGGCCAAGTAGCTCTTCCTAACTGGTCATAAAAAGAACTGTTGAAACTGGTAGGACGCCATACATCATTACGAGTAAAACGGGTACTGTAATTGAATTTTAACCATTGAGTCAAATCAGCATTGATTTTAGCTGTTACATTGTAACGATGAAGTCCATCGTCACCAGCTTTCAAAAGTCCTCCTTGATCCAAATAATTGAAAGAAGCATAATAAGCTACAATATCACTTCCTCCATTTAGACTAACGTTATGTTCTTGAGAAAAACTTGAAGATTTGTAAACTTCATCATACCAATTTGTATTAGCCCAAGCTGTTGTAAATGGATCATAGTCTGGTTTACCCCATTGACCGTTGGATGAAGCTTTTACTCCCCCCGTGCTTCCACCTCCGGCAGCTTGCCAATCCAGCATATCCTGCATCAGGTCTTCTGTAAAGATAAGCCCACCACCCTGATTAAGCGAACCGGCGTTCATAAAGTTTGCAAAAGTGTAGGAATCCATCATCTTCGGCATATTTACAGGAGTAGATATACGGAAGCTATTGTTATAGTTTACAGAAGTCTTTCCTTTTTTGCCCGATTTGGTAGTCACCAGAATTACGCCGAAGGGGGCACGGGAACCATAGATGGATGATGCGGCAGCATCTTTCAATACAGAAATATTTTCTATGTCTTGAGGATTGACTGTATTCAAATCTCCTTCCATTCCATCAATTAGAATAAGAGGTGCACCGCTGGAACCCTCACCAATAGTTCCTGTACCACGGATACTGATATCTGCGGTCTTGTCCAGTTCACCCGTACTTGTTGATATCTGCAAACCAGGTACCAATCCTTGTAAGGCTTGTGTAGCTGAAGTCACAGGACGAGATTCTAATTCTTTAGCAGTAGCAAGTCCTACAGCTCCTGTCAGATTCACTTTCTTTTGCGTACCAAATCCAACCACCACCACTTCATCAAGAGTTTCTGTATCCTCCTTCAATACTACATTAAGTTCTTTCTTTCCAAAAACTTTCACTTCTTGAGAAACATACCCGATATACGTAATCTGTAAAACGGCATCTTTCGGGGCATCCAACACAAACCGCCCATCTATATCTGTTATCGTACCTATTGACTGACCTTTCACTGTTACATTGGCACCGATTACCGGCTCGCCATTCGCATCTTTCACAATACCTGTCACTTTATTTGCCTGTTGGACAGCTTCCCCGTCTTTCGCCTTACTCATCAGCATGATATTCTTACCCTCCATGGCATAATAAATATCAGTACCTTCAAAAACCTTATTCAACACTTCGGCTACAGATTTGTTCTGCGCATTCACCTTCACATTGCGCTTCAGATTCACCTCGTTCACATTATACACAAACAGATAATCTGTCTGTTTTTCTATTTCACTGATTACCTTGCCTGTTGACACGTTATCCGCCACAACAGTCACCTTCATTGTCTGAGAATAAGACTCAGTGGCAAAGGCTGTTCCGGCAAAGACAAACAGAGCTAAGAGTGTGTTTCTCATCATACGGAATAAATGTTTAATTTCTACAATAGATTCCTGATACAAAATATTTTTCATATATTTGCATTACTAATTTTAGGTTCAACTTAAGATTATTTGAGAAAAAATTGTCAATGAGTCATTGACATTCCATGGGATGGTGTTGCAGCACTATCCCATTTCCTTTTTAGACCAGGTGTGTTATTTCATAGGCATATTCTTTTTTAAGGGTTAATTAATTGTTATCACATTTGTCTCATCATTCTTTGTATAAGTAAACTTATTATTGAGTTTCAAAACTTTCAGTACGTGTTCCACCCCATCTTTCGTGCGGAATTTACCTGTATAACGGTTCTTTAGAATCCGGGTATTATTTACTACAATATCCACCCCATAATACAGTTTCAGTTTCTCTATCATATCACGTACGGATATATCATTGAAACAAAGCAAGCCCTCACGCCACAAAAAATAATCGGCCTCCTTGATGCGTCCTTTCACCAGTCTGTTGCCTTTCAAGCTGGCCATCATGTTCGGTTCCAGCCTCATTCCACTGTTATTCGAACCGGGCACTAAAATTTCTACAGCACCTTCCAACAAAGAAGTTTCCCATACGCTATCCGCTGCATAAGCCATTACATTGAACTCTGTACCCAGCACCTTCACATTACATTTGTTCGTTTCTACAATAAAAGGCTGTTCCACATTCTTTGTCACCGCAAAGTAACCCTCACCATCCAATTTCACATTTCGGATATTCCCTTTGAAACTTCCCGGGAAAGTCAAGGTACTGCGTGAGTTCAACCAAACCTTCGTACCATCCGCCAACATCAATTCTGCCCGTTGGCCCGCCGGCACATAAATAGACTGCCATGTTTTGTCTTCCGGTACCTGATGTTTTCCTGTCCAATAATGTGTACCCAACAAGACGATCGCCAATACCGCTGCTATCTTGGCAGCTTCCATACATACTCCGCGTAACGAGAAATGTTTCCTTTCCCGGCTATTCTCCTCCGCCACAGGTTCCGTACGCCACAATGCCATATCATGCAGCTTCCGTTGTGCCATATATTCACGCATGTTCTCAGGATTTTCCTGTATCCATTTCGTCACACGCTGCTTTTCGGCTTCAGTAGCATTTCCGGCTATATATTTTTGCAATAATTCAGGATTCATATTCTATGCTGTTTTATTAGAAACGACTCAAGAAGAAACTACCCTAAAAGAAAATGAAGAAAAATATAAAAAAAATCATTTCTGTCCTCAAAAACATCCGTATCCCCATCCGGTCAGGCTTAATAATAAAAGAAGAAATAAAATAAAGGAAGATAATCTTTTAAAGTCACCCGCAGTACTTTCAATGCTTTTGATATATGATATTCCACCCCCTTTATAGAGATTTCCATCTCTTCGGCAATCTCTTTATTGGATTTATTTTCAAAACGACTCAAGATAAATGCCCGTCGCGTCTGTTCCGACAAGGTACTTAAAGTAGCACTAATGATTATTTCCACTTCTTCCGAAAAAATCTCATCAGGATTGCACGCTTCCAAGGCAGACATACGGATAGACAATTCCTGTTGTTGCCAGTCGGCCATCACTTCAAAAGCACTGCGTTTTACCTCCTCGTGCTTTAGATAGTCCAAAGCCTTGTTCTTCAAAATTGTCAGTAACAACGGTAAGATATATTTCTCTTCAACAGACTCGGCCTTCAACTTTTCCCACAACTTTATTAATGCCTCGGAGGCAATATCTTCTGCCGCCAAATCATTATGAACGTATGATTTGGCAAAGAAAAAAGACTTCTTATAATAAGAGGTATAGATATCATTAAAAGAATTTCCAGGCATTTTGCTCATTTGTATATCGGTTGTGCTTTTCATCCATATTACGATGGTAGAGCAAAGTTAGCAATAAACCTTCGATAAAAACAAAATTATCCTGTTAATTCTTTCTCTTATATGCTATGAGCTTGCCTTATATGCAATCGCGCCCTCCACCGTCAGACCAAGTGGCAAAAAGGAAAAGTTGCCATAGATATGAAATTCACGGACAAACACCCCTACGCTGTCCGACCGGAAGGAAACTTTCAACTGCAAAGTATCTCCCGGAGCAGTATGAAACTTGGAGCATCTCGTTTCCGGATAATCCCAAGAAGAAACAATGTAATAAATATGTAAACTGTCACTTCCCATGTTTTTATAGATAAAAACACCACCAAAAAAGTCGAACAAACAAATCGCCAAGCAATCTTTTTCATTTATTTCTCCTTATACGATTCCCCCTGAAAAATCCTTCAAAAGCTTCAGTCCTCCCGCAAACCCTTTGCAGGAGGGCGTTCCGGCTGAAGGATCACACCGGGAAAAAGTTTCAGGCTGCGGAAGAATCCTTCAGCTTCACCAGCCGGTACACATTGCCATACTCGGTATGAACACGCTGTATCCCCAATGCAACCATCATCCTGCCCAAGCGGTTCGGAGTCACCCCGCGCATGGCAGCCGGATAATGTTTCTGCAAATAATTGAACAAATCCGTCGTGGTATAGGGCTTGGACAACTCCCCTTCCTGCGGCATCCGGAAACAACGCAAAAACAATTCCTGTTCGGCAGGCATTTTATAAAAATTCCGGTTGCTGTGCTGTATCTCCTTTTCTTCCTCTTCCGAGAACCAGTAACGCTCTCCTCCGGCCAGCTCCGCTTTCAGCTGGGCGAACAGCTGCGCATGATCGGGCGGTGTACAATCAATCTTATCATCCACTTCCGCACAGAGGAAACGGCGGCTTCCTGTGGGATCAGTCAGCAGATCCGTCATATTGGACGTACCGATGAAAGAGGCGATACGAGGCAGATGACTGAATGCCGGACGATGTGCCCTGCGGAAAGTCAGTGTGGTCATCTGCATCAGATTCTTTAAGGCAGGCATCTGTCCGGCACGGTACTTGTCGAACTCATCCATATTGATCAATCCGAAAAGCGAAAGTTTCTGTTCACATCCACTCTCGCTCGTCAGGTCGAACTTGTCTATATAATAAGGTGTAAGTTCCTTAGGCATCAAAATCTTGCAAAAAGAAGACTTGCGCTTCCCCTGCTCACGGCTCACCAACATAGGCGCCACCGCATTGGCGCAATCCTGCGCCTGCCCCAGCCATTGGGCGGCAACACCCAGCATCCAACGGTGAAACCCTTTCACCCACATCGGCTTACGCGATATACGCACGGCCAGCGGAGTTACACGATCCACTCCGTCCCACTGAGGCAAGTGGCTCATATAATGTAGAAAAGGATGATAGTTTTCCACCTTTCTGGAATGGAGCAGACGGCTCACATCCTTATCCCAGCAGTTGATGCCACCGGAACGCGCCTCCAGACAGAATGTATTCAAATCGCGTTGAGCCACTATACCATACTCTTCATCCGGCATCTCTTTCCCACGATACTCCGTCTGTTCGGTGAGAAGGTTATAACGGAAATCATAGCGTGCGGTCAAAAAGCACTGCAAGGCCGCCAGCATATTCTCCGGTTTCTTGCGCCCCGATTTGCCAAAAGTCGCCTTTTCATCGATAGTTTCTGCCATGCCAGCTGTTTCGACAGCCGCTGGGAGAACAATTTCATCCACCGTTTCCGTAGCCGTTGAAGGCAACACCCCTTCCGCATTTCCGGTTTGCCCCACCGACTGCCCGGTAACCGGAGCCGTGCTTTTTCCCACGCATCTCCTCATTTTCATACTCTTTTTGCACCAACTCAGTAATTTTTCCACTAATTTTTTCATCCTTTTTCATTATTTGGGGTTGTGTAATATCACAAAGATAACACTCAAAACACCCTTTTACAAGCATTTACCCCACACTACCGCAAAAAAGTGACTAAGCGAAAATAACTGGGAAATTATTCGTTTTTATCAAGACTATTTCATACTTTTGCACCGTCAAGTTAATCGTTTCACTAGAATGATGAAATTTCATCACCTAAGTGATACAACTTCATCACTAGAGTGATATGATTTCATCACTAAAGTGAAACGATTAACTTGAAAGGAAGTTGCAGCAAACTCTTCCGTACAAGAAAGCATAAACAACCGGATAAAAACAAATAAGCGAATGGCTATCAAATTTGAATTTTATGAATCACCCAATACGATAGGTACGCGCAAGAAGCGCTATCACGCCCGTGTAGTAAACTGGCAGCGCATCAACACCGACTATCTGGCACGGGAAATACAGTACGGCTCCTCGCTCACCGTGGCGGACATCAAGGCAACCATTATCTCGCTCAGCGAGAAACTGGCCTACTACTTGAAGGACGGTGCCCGGGTACATATCGAAGGGATAGGATATTTCCATATATCGCTTACCTGCCCCGAGACACGGACACCAAGCTCCACACGTGCCAACAAGGTGAAATTCAAATCGGTGACATTCCGTGCGGACAAATACCTGAAGCATCAGTTGAGCGACGTCAAGACCGAGCGTTCGAAATACAAGCCGCACTCCATGCCGGTAACCAAAGAGAGTATAGACGAAGCACTGACGGAATACTTCTTGACAAACAGCGTGCTGACACGCCGGAAGTTTGAATCGTTATGCGGACTGACACGAGCTACCGCGGGACGTTATATCGCTCAGTTGGCGAAAGATAAAAAACTGCGCAATATCTCCATTCCGCGCAACCCCATCTATGAACCGATGCCGGGATTCTACGGAAAAGAGAAATTGCCCGAACCGGAGAACGAAACGGAAAACGTATCGGCAACAAACGACACGGACCTGACAATAAAGTAAATATACAACGAAACAATATAATAGAAAACTTCTACAAACGAAGCTCAAACCATAAAGAGCTGAAACTTCTACACTAGGCTGAAGGAATTCCGGGAGGAAATCCTTCAGCCGCTTTTCTTTATTGACGGGCGTTTGCGAAGGGGCTGAAGGATTTGAAGGAAAAAACAAGGGAAACTCAGGGAGAGGTACTTTTCAGCCCACCAGCCATACCAGCATGGGCAAGTAATCCTTTAAGGAAACACGAAGCAGCTTCAATGCCTGCTGGATGCGGTAAGCCACCGTCTGTGGCGACACATCCAGCACTTCAGCAATTTCTTTATAACTCAGTTCCTTAAAGCGATGCATCACAAAGGCTTCCCGATAACTGTCGGGCAGAGCAGCCATCGCCTCCTTTATTTTCCGGTCCAATTCCTCAAAACGACCATAGTCCACTTCACACAATGCCGCCTGTGTCCGCTCATAAAAGGCAGCTTCCGCCTTGGTTTTCACCTGTTCCCGCGTCAAGTGGTTCAAGACCCTCCGATAAGTCATTTTGAACAAATACTGATTCAATGAAGACTCGATTATCAAATCCCCACGATTCTCCCACAGCCATAACATCACCTCCTGAACAATCTCTTCGGCATCTTCCAGCGACACCAAGCGGTGAGCATAGGCACACAGCATAGGATAGTACCTTCTGAATAAATGGTCAAAAGAATTACCATCCCCCTGTCGGAGAGCATTAAACAAAGACAAGTCTTCCACGGTATGATTCATAGTATAATAACTGTTTTCCTTGTGTACAAAGATAGTTGTTTTTATCGGAAAAAACTTTTTTTTAAAAAAAAGCATTTTTCGTTTAGATACCTTTCATTCTCGCTTGTCTTAATAATATAAAGGAAAACATTAAAGTATAATTCATGGAAAACCATACCGATATAGAAACTTTGTTGACCAAGTATTTCGAAGGAAACACCACTCCGCCGGAGAACGAACAGATAGAAGCCTGGCTGAATGCCGATGAGGAGCATTTGCGTATAGCCAAGCAGCTGAATACGCTCTATCTAGCTGTAGACACACAGCACATCACAAAGAAGATAGATACGGAAAAGGCATTAGACAAGGTAAAAAGCAGAACAAAAGTTAGAAACCTGTCCTGGTGGGGATGGACACAACGCATTGCGGCCATCCTGTCCGTTCCCCTCCTGATAGGTGTATTGGCTCTGTATACGGACAGACAGCAGCCGGTAGTCACCGCTCAGATGGTGGAAATAAAAACCAATGCAGGCATGACTACCTCCGTCCTGTTACCGGACAGCACGGTAGTTCACCTCAATTCGGAATCCTCCCTCCGCTATCCCACCTTTTTTGCCGGCGATGTACGCCAAGTGGAATTAAACGGTGAAGCTTATTTCGATGTGACCCAACATCCCCGGAAACGATTCATCGTTTCCACCCCTCACCATTCGCAGGTGGAAGTGTACGGAACAAGTTTTAATGTGGAAGCATACGGTAATGAAACTCCCATTTCCACCACGCTTATCGAAGGCAGCGTAGGGTTTATTTATAAGAATAGCAAAGGAAAATTTCAAAAGAGTATGCTCTCCCCCAGACAGAAGCTGGTTTATTCTCCACAAACCGGAGATATCAAGTGCTACGCTACCTCGGGCGAATCGGAAATTTCATGGAAAGACGGCAAGCTTATCTTTAATGACACTCCGCTGGATGAAGTGCTGCACATGCTTGGAAAGCGGTTCAATGTGGAATTCGTATTGTCCAACAAGGGGCTGAAAGGCTGTTCGTTCACAGGAACATTCACCCATCAGCGTCTGGAGCGTATTATGGAATATTTCCGGATTTCTTCCCACATACGCTGGCGTTACATTGACAGTGCAGATATAAAGACGGAAAAGCTGAAAATAGAAGTGTACTAATATACGTTTAACCCTTAATTTAAATACTAGAAAAATGAACAGACAACAGGCTCCCTAAACAAAAACATACGGGAGGATATTGGCGTATCACCCCGTATGAAAAAATCATCTTTCCATGCTTGTTTGGCGACAAGCAAAGACAACATTTTATTCACTTTATCTCAATTACAAAATTATGAAAATTTATTTTAGCGTCCAATTATTATGGATGATAAAGTCGTGTAGGTTAATCTTAAATAAAACTCCATTACCTATGAAACTGAGTGTACTCTTTTTAATCTGTTCGCTAAGTATGACTTATGCGGCAGAGTCGTATGCGCAAAAGACCATGATCAGTCTTGAAGTGCGTAATGAAACAGTTGGCACTGTGTTGGAAAAGCTGAAAAAAGAATCGGGGTTTGATTTCTTCTTCAACAATAAACACGTAGATCTGAAACGTATTGTATCAGTTTCGGCAAACAACAATAATATCTTCAAGATATTGGATCAGATTTTCGCAGGAACGAATGTGAAGTATTCGGTGCTTGAAAAGAAAATCATTCTTTCTACTGAGATTGTGCAAGGAATACAGCAAGAACAAAATAAGGTGACAGGTATTGTGAAAGATAATGCGGGTATTCCCATCGTCGGTGCAACGATTATGGAAAAAGGAAGTACAAACGGCACAGTTTCTGATCTTGACGGAAACTTTAGTCTTCAAATGAACAGTCAAGGAACAATACTCATTTCTTACATCGGTTATATTACACAAGAAATTAAAGTCGATAAAAATGATAAGCTTATTATAACATTAGAAGAAGATACAGAAACATTGGACGAAGTAGTGGTGGTAGGCTATGGTGCCATACAAAAACGTTCGGTATCCACCGCCATCTCAACTGTAAAGGGAGGAAAAATCTCAGAGATGCCGACATCAAATATATCACAAAGCCTTGTGGGTATGTCGTCAGGTATCACCTTACAACAAATCAGTGGAGAGCCGGGAGCCGCTCCGGCAATCCGAGTCCGAGGAGCAGGCTCCATCAATAGCGGAAATGACCCCTTATTTGTAATCGACGGTTACCCCACAACAGACGCAGAACTTTTTAATAATATCAACCCTGCAGACATTGCTGACATTCAAATACTAAAAGATGCAGCCTCCTCTGCCATTTATGGTTCCAAAGCAGGAAACGGTGTAATTATTGTCACTACTAAACAAGGACAAACAGGAAAACCTAAAGTTAGTTTTTCCACACAAGTAGGATGGAGTGAAGCCCAAAATTATGTGGACGTACTAGAAGCTGATGATTATATGGACATGATCATTGAAGCACGTACAAACAACGGAAGTATTCAAAATTTTCCCAAGTTGATTCAGATGAGAGAGAGTGGGAATTACGAAAACACGAACTGGCAAGATGCCATATTCCGTAATGCACTGAATTATAGAGGAACAGCAACCATTACAGGAGGTACAGAAGTTTTAAAATACAACTTCTCTGCCAACTATCAAAACGAGGATGGCATCCTGTTAAACTCTTTTTACAAAAGAGTCGGAATCAAAGGAGGATTTGAAGCAAATTTATCAAAGAAAATAAAACTAGGAGTCAATTTCAGTACAACCTATAGCAAAAGACGCCTCCAACAACCAACCGGTGGAAATACTGAAGACGTAACAGGCGTAATTGCCCAGGCATTGTCTATGCCACCTATACTTCCTGTTTACCAGAATAACGGAGATTATACTCAAATAGCTCAACATTATGCAGACTTAGGACTTAATAACCAACTTCGCAATCCTGTTTCGAATTTACTAGAAAATCGAAATGACAAATGGTCTATCCGCACAATGTCCAATGCCTATTTTGAAGTAAAACCCATTAAAGGACTGACATTACGCACATCGGTAAACTTTACGACTAATGCAGCAAAACAAGATTATTACCAATCTGCCTTTTTACTAGGTAAAAGTTATACAGGTAACAAATCCACACCGGATTTGACTAGCATAGACGGTTACCGTCTGTCTGGATTTGGTTATAATGCCTATTGGTCCACTACAGCAACTTATGATGTTACATTTAATGAAAAACATCATTTGAACACCATGATCGGATATGACTTCGAATACAATAGTGATTTTGAAGTACAACAAGACGATCGGACTGATTCTGATAATCCCATTGCCTATAACAATACATCTATTACCAACGTAAATGGAGCGAAACTGTGGACAGGTTCTTCCGAATACTCCAACTATGTATTTGACGCCATGTTTGCCCGTCTAGTGTATGATTATAATTATAAATATGTCCTTTCAGGTTCTGTCCGTCGCGACCGTTCCAGCAAATTCGGACCGGACAAACGCGCAGGATGGTTTTATTCGGGTTCATTGGCATGGAATATAACCGAAGAAGACTTTATGAAAGATATACACTGGCTCGACATCGCTAAATTACGTGCCAGTTATGGAATAACAGGTAATGATCAGATAGGAAATGATTATGCATGGATATCTACTATCAGTTCAGACCAAAATGTGGTGTTTGGTACAACAGCCATACCTACTTATTATCCTAGCGGTTATTCAAACCGACAATTAGGATGGGAGAAAAACAAACAAATGGACTTAGGGTTTGATATTGGCGTATTCAATGCCTTGAATATAGTAGTAGATCTCTACAAGAGGACTAGTGACATTGTGATGCCAGCCAATATTCCTAATTTCAATGGTATAGCAGGCAGCGTTTATATGAATGCCGGACAAATTGAAAATAAAGGTATAGAAATCCAAGTTTCCGCCACTCCGTTTAAAGGAGATTTTTCCTGGGAAACGACTCTTAGTTGGTCCAAAAACAATAATAAAATTCTTTCACTTGCCAACAATCAAAATCAACTTGCCAATGCAAGTGCAGGAACCAAATGGGGAAATGTAATGAGAAACTATGTAGGACGTCCGATGGGTGACATGTATATGCTAAAAGTTATAGGCACATTTAATACAGAAAAAGATTTAGCCCAATATGCTAAAAACGGAACTCAGGATATTGGAGATTTAATATTTGAAGATTATAATAAAGACGGCACTATTGACGTCAACGATTATCAATTGGTAGGGAACTATCAACCGGATTTTACCTTTGGATGGAATAATACTTTTATTTATAAAGATTTCGATTTGGCGGTCACTATTGACGGACAATGCGGAGGTAATGTAATTTATGCAGCCGCACGTGCTTTTTCTTTAAACCGATACGATGACAATGTACTAGCTGAATCCGGATTAGGACGCTGGAAGTCATCAACCGATCCCGGAAACGGAAGGTCACACAAAGCTGGGACAAATAACCTAGGCAGCAATATTGGCCCCTCCACAAGATATCTTTATGATGCAGACTTTCTACGTATCCGTAACGTATCCCTTGGATATACATTACCGAAAAAATTCTGTAAAATAATAGGCATAGAAAATATGCGCATCAGTGCTAATGTACAAAACCTATGGACTTTTGACAAATATCCAGGTTATTCCGTTGAAGCAAATTATGAAGGGAACTCCGCCACAAACAACGGGGTGGACTTTGGTGGATATCCCATCTCCCGCACATTTACTTTCGGTCTTAATTTTAACTTTTAACAACGATACAATATGAAAACTTTCAATAAATTAATTTCATTTGCGATCATTTCCATGACAAGCCTTACCTATACCGCTTGTAGTGACGGATTTTTTGACCGTTACCCTACCGATTCCATGCAAATGGAAACCTATCTGAAAAATGATGCAGAACTGCAAAACATACTTCTCAATGGTTATTATCACCTACAGGACATCACACTAAATGTGAATTATGTTAATAGTTTGGCTACAGATGAAGGATACGACTATAAAAAAAATAACTCCCTTGATCACATCAGTCTGAACGAAAGTACATGGGATGCGACTTTAGGAATCACTAGTGAAATATGGGAACATTGTTTCAATATGATAAACCGCTGCAACAATGTTCTTCAAAAACTAGATAATGCCTCGGAAACGAACAGAACACAATATGAAGGTGAAGCTAAGTTTCTCAGGGCGTATGCCTATTTCACGCTTGTAAGACTTTTTGGAGCAGTACCTATCACTACAGATCCAATAGATGATTACTCAACCCTTTATGATTATGGACGGAGCAGTGTGAACGAAGTCTACAGCTTGATAAAAGACGACTTGAAAACAGCCATAGCCAATCTGCCAAACTACTATTCCGCCAATAACATGCAAGGACGAGCGACAAAAATAGCAGCTTATACCATGCAAGCAGACGTTTTTATGACATTGCAGGATTTTAATTCAGCTAAAAATTCTTTAGAAAACATTCTGGATTATGCCAATCAAAATAAGGAAAAATTAGATTTAGAAAATGATGTCTTACAGATTTATGCTTCAGACAACCCAATGGGAAAAGAAATCATTTTTGCTGCTCAATACAACAACGGTGCAACAGTAGTGGCTAACCCACTTATGGGACGTTGCATACCAGCAGCTCGACCATCTACTCAGCCCGCTTACATTTATCCAGACGGAACCAGTTCTACCATCACTGTTTCACAAGGCACCAGTTGTCTGTTAATGACATGGGAACTTTACAATACATTCAAAGCCAACAATAATGACCAACGCTTTCAAAAATTAATATACAATGGAATTTATACAGATGACATATCAGTAGCCAGCAACGAGGTAGACATCACAGAAGAAGGATACACTTACCTTCCTGTCACATTAAAATATTTCGACTTTGGTAATGAGGGTATGACAACTTGTGCTTGTGGTAACGACAATATCATTTATCGATATGCAGATGTATTGTTAATGTATGCCGAATGTTTAAACGAAACCGGCAATACCCCATCTGCCGCCAACTATCTAAATATGGTAAGGACTCGTGCCGGACTATCAAATACAACTGCTACAACACAAAAGGAAATGAGTATAGCCATCGAAAATGAAAGAATGTTGGAACTATGTTTTGAAGGACATAGATGGTATGACTTAATCCGTCGGGGAAGAATTACAGAAGTAATGGAAAAACATTTTAGCCACCGTACACAAGGACTCAACCCTACATTTCAGTCCAGTAATAATGGAATGAATGTAAGTAGTCCATCCGACATCACCGGCACACCTACAACATGGAAGTGGACGGGAACATCCGCTGCTGTTCTGTTTGGAATCCCTTACGACCAAATTCAGCTTTCAAACAATTGGGAGCAAAATGAGTTATATTAATCCTTTATCCATAAAATATGAAAAATAATATCTTAACCGGCAGTTTATATACTGCCGGTATCCTTCTACCCCAAATTACCTTTGCAGAGATTCAAAATGACAAAGTAAGTCCAGACAGACCGAACATCATCTTTATTTTAGCAGACGATATGGGGTATGGAGATTTATCCTGTTACGGCAATCAATATGTAAAAACACCTAATATTGACCAACTAGCCGAAACCGGTACCCGGTTCAATCAATGTTATGCAGGAAGCGGTATTAGTTCACCATCCAGATGTGCATTGCTGACTGGTAAAAATACAGGAAATACCCGTATACGGGATAACATGTGTACAGCCGGAGGTATTGCCGGAATCAAAATAAATCCCAATGGTGATTCCACCATTGTCAGGAGAGCTAATCTATTACCACAAGATACAACCATTGCCACCGTATTAAGCGCAGCGGGTTACCGAACTTGCTTAGTAAACAAATGGCATTTAGATGGCTACGATAAAGGAGCCTCTCCTAATCATCGCGGATTTGACGAATTTTATGGATGGACTATCTCTACGGTACACAGTAACTCTCCTTATTATTATCCCTATTATCGTTTCCACGGTGACTCACTCATCCACATCCCAGAAAATGCAAATGGAAAACATGGTATTCATAACAACGACTTGAGCACAAACGATGCCATCGCTTTTATAAAAAGGAATAAAGACAATCCTTTTTTTCTTTATTTAGCTTTTGACGCCCCTCATGAACCCTATAATATAGATCAAACAGCATGGTATGAAGGACAAGAAACATGGGAGCCTAATACCAAACGCTATGCTTCATTGATTACTCACATGGATGCTGCTATCGGACGTTTATTAAACGAACTAGAACAACTTAATTTACGAAAGAATACATTAATTATTTTTGCCTCAGACAATGGGGCCGCCATCCAAGCTCCTATTAAAATATTAAATTGCAATGCTGGATTCAAAGGTCGAAAAGGAATGCTTTACGAAGGTGGGATCCGAGTACCTTTCATTGTCAATCAACCAGGAATGGTACCTATACAAACACTAGACAATCTTATCTACTTTCCAGATATGATGCCCACATTAGCAGCATTGGCTAAAGGAACGAAGCATTTGCCAAAACAAATTAACGGTATAAACATCTTACCGCTTTTCTATGGAAAGCAAGTTGATACAGACAACCGCTTATTATATTGGGAATTTCCAGGGAAACAACGTGCAGCCAGAAAAGGAGATTGGAAGTGTGTAACCATCCATCCTAATCAACCTCTAGAATTGTATAACTTGAAAGAAGATCCAGAAGAGACGAATAATCTCGCCCAAAAATACCCTAGACGAGTAAAGGAGTTCGATGAAGAAATGCAAAGAATGCATATTCCTACCCCCAATTGGCCTCAACCAGGAGAACAATTCTGAAGTCTATATGTAGAACGAGGGCTAATGCAGTCCTCGTTCTACATATAACTACAAATAATTTTATTAGCAAAAGTATATACAAACATTTTTATACATCCATTTTTAAATAGAATTCTGTTGAACACTAAAAAAACTATTTTCACTGATAACAATGAGATTCTTATTAGCCAATATAAATGTTGACATAAGAGAAGCACAATACTTCCCCCCCCCTCAAGATTAAAATCAAGTGAAAACCTTTAAGATAAAGCCTACTATGAGAACTTGACACCCATACTTTCAACAAAGAACAATAACACTTCACGCGTTTTTTTGTACGATAATACAGGATTTGAGACTAAAATCCATGTTAGAAATTATTTATAATTCAGATATTTGCACAACAAAAAGATAAAAGAACATGATGAAATATTTACCATTCTTGTTGTTCCTCTTATTGAAAGCAGGAACAGCTACAGCTCAAAACAATTTAGTAGTCAACGGTATTCCATGGTTTGATGACAAGGGAAATATTGTCAATGCACATGGCGCTTGTATTGTGGAAGAAAACGGAAGATATTATCTTTTCGGAGAATGGAAATCGGACAAAAGTAACACTTTCCCCGGCTTCTCATGTTATTCTTCGGATGACCTTGTAAACTGGAAATTCGAGAACATTGTCCTTAGAGTCCAACCCGAAGGCATCCTCGGTCCCAACCGCGTAGGTGAGCGTGTAAAAGTGATGAAATGCCCTAAGACGGGCGAGTATATCATGCTGATGCATGCCGATGATATGGGATACAAGGACCCTTATATCGGTTTAGCCACCTGCAAAACGATTGCAGGTGACTATCAGTTGCAGGGACCGTTGCTCTATAAGGGACAACCGGTAAAACGCTGGGATATGGGAACTTTTCAGGACACCGATGGAAAAGGATATTTACTGATTCATCATGGTCCTGTTTATCGGTTAAGCGATGATTACCGTTCGATAGAGGCTGAAGTGGCCCACATTAAAGGCATGGGCGAATCACCGGCCATGTTCAAAAAGAACGGTGTCTATTTCATGCTTACCTCAAACCTGACCAGTTGGGAGAAAAATGACAACTTCTATTTCACGGCTCCCCAGATAGAAGGTCCTTGGACGAAACAAGGGCTGTTCTGCCCGGAAGGCAAGCTGACCTACAATTCTCAAAGTACATTTGTATTCCCACTGAAATGCGGTAATGATACCATACCTATGTTTATGGGGGATCGTTGGTCTTATCCGCATCAGGCCTCGGCCGCCACATATGTATGGATGCCTTTACAAGTGGATGGAACAAAAATATCCATCCCTGAATATTGGCAGGCATGGGACATAAGGAAGCTAAAACCGGCGGACGCTCTGAACAAAGGGAAAAAATTGTACGGGGCGTGGAAATCCAATCAAAAAGGAGACGTGTTGGAGATAGCGTTCAAAGGAACTCATGCCGCTATTGTTGGAGAAACAAACCCTCATGGCGGATATGCCAAAGTAAGTGTATTAAATGCCGAGAAAGATACTGTATATTCTTCATTGGTAGATTTCTACAGCAAGTATCCGGAAAAAGCAATTCGAATTATAACACCGAAAATGCCGAAGGCAAATTATACCTTACAGGTTGAGATAACAGGGGTACGACCGGTATGGACAGACAAAACAAAAACAATCTATGGAAGTGATGACACTTTCGTAACGATAGACAATGTCTATCACTTTTGAGCTATTCCATATCTTATGCAAAAGGGCTGAGATATAGAATGAACCATGCAAAAGACAGAAGGAATGTAACACTGGAAAATTTGAAATATAATAATTGCTAATATATTAATAACGATGAGAAATATTATAATAATGCGCAGTTTCATATTTCTAAACAGAAAAATAAGAAGATTACTTTTACTGTTAGTTACTATTTTTTTGTGTGTTAGAATGATGGGGGAAACGATTATTCCGGATTCCATTTCCAATCCCATTCGCACGGGATTCCATCCAGATCCTTCTATCTGCCGGGTAGGAGAAGATTATTATTTAGTCACCTCATCATTCACATGGTTTCCCGGACTTCCCATTTATCATAGCCGTGACCTGACTAATTAACGGTATGACGGATAATGATGGCATCTGGGCACCCACTTTGCGTTATCATAATGGAACATTCTATCTTATTACCACAGCTCATGGCTGCGGTGGCAATTTCTACATGACAGCCAAGAATCCGGCCGGTCCCTGGTCGGATCCGGTGTGGCTGAAAGATGCTCCCGGCATTGACCCTTCTCTTTTTTTTGATGAGGACGGACGCTGTTATTATACAGGCAATCGCTGGGATTTTAAGAACGCATGGCCTGCCCAGTGTGCCGTATGGATGCAGGAACTGGACCTCCAAAAAAGATGTCTGGTCGGAGAACGAAAAACATTGGCCTATGGTCATGCGGCTAATGCAAAGTACGCCGAAGGGCCTCATTTATACAAAATAGGGGATCACTATCTATTGTTGATGGCTGAAGGAGGATCAGACTATAACCATGCTGTTACCGCCCTCACTGCTAAATCCCTCTGGGGACCATATGTACCTTGTACCGTCAATCCCGTATTGACACACCGCCATCTTGGCAAGGACTACCCTGTGCAGTCTCTCGGACATGCCGATCTGGTACAGACACCGACCGGAGATTGGTATGCTGTGTTTCTCGGTAAACGGATCGTGGAAGGAGGTCTGGTGCCTTTAGGACGCGAAACCTTTCTTTGTGAGGTGAATTTTCAAAACGGTGAACCTATCTTCAATCCCAGCATTGGTGTTATCGGAAACCGGTTGAAACGTCCACCTTTACCATGGACGCCGGTGTCGAAGACAGATAAACAGAATGATTTTGAAAGTTCTGCTTTATCACCGGAATGGGCTACAATGCGTATCCCTGAGCAACCTTTCCATCATTTTGCCGATGGCAACTTGTTTTTGTCTCTCCGACCTGAGATGGCAGACAGTCTGGTATGTCCCTCCATGCTTCTGCGCCGTATACATTCCCATAATTTTTCTGCCACCACAACAATGAGTTTCTCCACCCGTCGGGCGAACGAATGGGCGGGCTTGGTTCTGTATCGTACAGCTAAAGGCTATTATTCATTACTGAAAGGAAAGAATGAAATCCGTTTGACAAAAGTACTTCTAGGCAAAAAAACAATAATTGCAACACTGCCTTGGAAGGAAAAATCTGTCATATTACGCTTGGTCGCCAAAGGAGCTACATTAACATTCTATGCTGGTTTGTCAAATGATATGCTTTATCAAGTGGGAGAGGTACAAAGTGTAGATGCTGTGTCGGATAATAAGGTCAACCGCTTTAATGGTACGGGAGTCGGAATATATGCGACAAGTAATGGAAAACAATCGATAAATAAAGCATCATACCAATGGTTTGAATATAAGGAAGAATAATTGTAAGTTTAATCCCCCTTTCCCATAATTTCCGTTTTTTTTTATATCTAACACTAAAATCAACCGGAAGTTATGGGAATATGTCTGATAATTTATCAATATTAATTAAATCCGTTCCTTGCAACTATATTTAGAATACAGAAATTCGAATCGCACTTTTGCCCAGTTTGCATCCACTTATTCGTTTCTTTTTTGTACTTTAGCCTAAGCTTATCTTACATAAAGTGACAGATAAGTACAACGATAAATAATTGTTTATACCATGTATATACCACCATTTACCATATCAACCAACGCTATCAACTTGATTGCAGAAATATCTGCACAGATTGAGCCATACGCCATTCGTTTAGAGCAAAGCGATGGGCTGAGATTGCGAAAAGCCAATCGAGTAAGAACAATCCATAGTTCATTGGCCATTGAAGGGAATATGCTGTCGGAAAACGAAGTGAAAGACATTATTGATGGTAAAACGGTTATGGCACCTTTGCGGCAGATTCAAGAGGTTAAAAACGCTATAAAGACCTATGAGCTTTACGAAAAATTAAATCCGTTTGATGTAAATGACCTGTTAAAGGCACACGGTACAATGATGATGGCACTGACCGACGATGCCGGCAAATTCCGCCGTGGTGGAGTCGGTGTTTTCTCAGAAGAAAGATTGGTACACATGGCTCCTCCTGCCGATCACGTTCCTATTTTGATAGATGATTTATTTGAGTGGCTCAAACAGGCCAAAGACCATTTACTCATTCGCAGTTGTGTGTTCCATTATGAATTTGAATTTATTCATCCATTCAGTGATGGTAATGGGCGTATGGGCCGTCTTTGGCAATCACTAATTTTAGGCAGACTGCATCCGCTTTTTGAATATCTGCCCGTAGAAAATATGGTCTATGCCAATCAAGAAGCTTATTATAATGCAATACAGCACAGCACTGCAACAGCTGATTCAGGACCTTTCATTGAATTTATGCTTCAAGAAATTTTAAAAAGCCAGGATTCATAAAGCCATTGACTAGGTTTATCAAAAGAATTATATTCCTTTTAGCCTGTTTAAATTTTCATCAGCATTGTCATTCTGAAATGAAAACAAAAATTTAAACAGGCTTTAAAAACGATCATGTCACTTTCCGTGCACAGCCATATACGCCTTCACCTGTTCACTAATCTGTTTCATCCCTTTCACCGAAGGATGGCCGCTCATCTTATCAAGCCCTTTCAATTCGATGCAATCGATCTGATAATGTTTGCAAATTGTTCTGACTGATTCAGTTATCTCGTTTCCCAAACCATCATTCAACAAAAAATAAATCTCCACATTAGGATAGTAATCAATCATTGTATCCAGCATATAAGCCATGGCAGGGCGGAAAGAATACAAATCTTTTTTAGACCAATCCGCATACTTATACTCTCCTAAAGGAGATTTTGCCCAATAATCATTAGTCGCGCCAAAAATAAAAATAATATCAGGACAGCCCAACGCCTTCATCCGGGTGATGAAAGAACGGTCGCTATAATCCTCCGAACGGTAACCGGTATGGCAAATAGTAGCACCGGAAAACGAATTATTCACACAAAGACGGTAGTTGTTCTCCTTAATAAACTGATGCCACCAGGTATTACGTACAGAAACCATATCTGTCTTCCGTCCTTTAGGAGGCGTCTTCAGATACCATACAAAATTAGTATCGGGCTGAACATAGCCTTCGAAAGTGGAATAAGAATCCCCCAGAATAGAAACGGATTTCAAACCTTGAGCAATGCCCGGATGACAGAACAACGTGCAAAACAGCAGAGTTATAATATACTTTTTCATAGGTATTTGATTATTTCGCCTTCAAATATACAGCATATTTTGGTTTAACTCCTATAAAAACAACCTTTTTCTTCCCTTTACAGACAAACAAGAAGACATCGAACCGCTTTATAAAAATAAGAACAAATCCAATGGTTACAAATTCGATCTATAAACGTCATTACCTATAAGAGCCGCAAAATGAAGGCCATTTAACTTTTAAAAGACTAAGTATGACAAGAAACGCTTTTTGGGGACTGTGTATCGGGATATGTATGGCAAGCACACAAAGTGTCGCTCAAAAGATAGAAAATACAAATATCCAAACTGATAATCAAAAAAACTATACCCCATCCCATATCAATGAAATTACCAATGGGGAATCTTTATATACTGTCCGAAGCGACACAAGTCTTCATAACATCAGAACAATACAAGCAAACTCGAATCCAGAAGTATTGGATAAACTGACAGCAGAACTGAAACCGGCTATCCCCTATTTAAATGAAGTCGGTGCACAAGCCATGCCCCGGAATATCGTTCCGATCAAGAATCCCTATTTCAATATGCCTCAGCTGAAGCGTCCCGTTTTCCCTGATTTCATCGTCAATATGAAAGACAAAGGAATGACAGAAGATGCCCCTATTACAGATTTAGTGAACCGGACGATTGCCGAAGTCAGCAAACAAGGAGGAGGAACAGTCGTCATTCCTGAGGGAAAATGGAAATCGGCCCGTATTGTACTGAAAAGTAATGTTAATCTACATTTAGCCAAAGGAGCCGAAATAGAGTTTGCCGGTCGCGCGGAAGATTATCTGCCGGCGGTTTTCACACGCCATGAAGGGGTAGAAATAATGGGGCCGGCCGCCTTTATTTACGCCAATGGGGAAAACAACATCGCCATTACGGGAGAAGGAACCATCTACGGACCACCTATGGATGCTGAAATCAGAAAACGTCCTAACGGTGCTTCAGTGGTAGAAAAAGATGTTCCGTGGGACATGCCTATAGAACAACGTATCTATGACGGTATGGAAGGCAGGACTTTCTATCGTCCTAAAACAATCTCTCCCATCAACTGTACCAATGTATTAATAGAAGGGATCACGATGGAACGAAGTACCTTGTGGAATGTGGTACCCATTTATTGCGAGAATGTAATTATAAGAGGCATTACCGTCAACTCTACCAAGGTGCCCAGCGGAGATGGCATTGACATAGAATCTTGTAAAAACGTACTGATTGAATACTGCACGCTGAACTGTGGTGATGATTGCTTTACCCTGAAAGCCGGCAGAGCAGAAGACGGATTACGTGTAGGCAAACCTACAGAAAATGTAGTTATCCGCTACTCGCTGGCCCAGCATGGACATGGCGGGATAACTTGTGGTAGTGAAACAGCCGGAGTGATCAAGAATCTGTATGTACACGATTGTGTATTCGACGGAACCCGTACCGGCATCCGTTTCAAAACGCGACGCAACCGTGGAGGAGGCAGTGACAACACGTACTATGAGAGACTGCGCATGATCAATGTAGGAAAAGCCTTTACCTGGGATTTGTTGGGCAGTGCTTATTATATGGGCGAACTGGCCGCACGCTATCCGGCAAGAAAAGTAAACCGGCTGACGCCTGATGTAAAGAATATCCTGATCAAAGATTTCATTGTAGAATCAGCCGACCAGTTCTTTACCGCCAATGGTATTCCCGAAATACCTTTCAACCAGGTAGTGGTGGAAAATGGAGAGATCAAATGCAAGAAATTAATCGGCGCCCTGAATGATGCCGCCGGATTTACGATGCAGAAGCTGACGATAGAAGCACAGCATAATGACATTCACATATTGGATGGAAAAGACATCCTGTTCGAGGATATACATTTCAAACTCCCCGCCGGAGAGATCATGGTGAATGTGGAAGGGGAAAGATCCGGAAACATTGTTTTCAAGAACATCAATGCCAATCAGGAAAAGGTTGAGTATAAAAAGGAATCTCCCATGAGGATAGAAATAAAGTAACTAAATATCGGTCTGATTTGGAACGCAAATGACGCAAATGACACAAATTTAACCTTTCGGTAGGTTTTGCCTCTATGTAGTGAGGGGGCTTTATTTGTGTCATTCGCGTCATTTGCGTTCCAATCTTTCTCCTAAATAATCACACTTATCACACCCACTTCCGCAACTATAATCCCCTAGAATTGTATCATTTTTCATCATAATGTATGATTTTCCATTGTAAGGCGGGTTATCCCGCCTTATTTTTGTATCATGAAAACAGTATTCAATGGTATTATGAAAAACAAATGGACCAAACTGGCGGCTTTAGCAATAGCTGCCCTGTGGAGTGGACCAACCGTGCAGGCACAAGCTCCGCACCCCGAACGTATCTATTTATCGGGAACCGGTATTGACAACACCAAGACTTGGGAGTTCTTTTGTTCGGGAGGACAAAACAGTGGGAAATGGAAAAAGATCGAAGTACCCTGCAACTGGGAACTGCAAGGATTCGGAGAATATACTTACGGTCGTTGGTATACTATAAAAGGTGAAAGGCCAAGCGACGAAACGGGTATTTACCGATATAAATTTGAATCTCCGGCAACAACTCCCGGTGAGCGGATAAAAATATTCTTTGACGGAGTAATGACCGACACGGAAGTTTTCATCAATGGAAAACCCGCAGGCGAAATGCACCAGGGAGGATTCTACCGCTTCAGTTATGATATCACCGATTTATTGAAGCCCGGCAAAAAGAACCTGCTTGAAGTAAAGATAGCCAAAGAATCAGCCAACAAATCCATCAATGCAGCCGAACGTAAAGCCGACTGGTGGCTGTATGGTGGTATTTACAGACCCGTATGGCTGGAAGTTGTCCCGGCAGTCCACATGCGACATTTTGTTCTGAACGCCGATCAGTATGGAAAATTGCAAGCGGCAATAGAAATGGAAGGGGATGCCAAAGGATATGAATTGTCTGTTTCCGTCCGTTCATTAAAGGATGGAAAAAAAATGTACACTCAAGGACACAAACCTACCGTTTCTCATCAGATTAAGGATTCGAACAAGGAACAGTTGGTGGAAGGAAACTGGATGAATATCCAGCCTTGGTCTACAGAGGACCCCAATCTGTACGTAGCCAGACTGGAACTGAAAGACCCCGAAGGGAAAACGGTGCAAAGCCGTGAAACGCGGATAGGTTTCCGCACCATTGAGTTCTTTCCACAAGACGGAGTTTATCTGAATGGAACCAAACTAGTGGTGAAAGGTGTCAACCGCCATTCTTTTTCCGTAGATGGAGGTCGTGCTACCAGTGCGGTTATGAGCCGTCAGGATGCCTTGCTGGTAAAAGAAATGAATATGAATGCGGTCCGTTCACATTATCCGCCTGATGAACATTTCCTGGATATGTGTGATTCATTAGGAATTGTCTATATGGACGAACTGGCAGGATGGCAAAACGGATACGATTCAAAAGTAGGTCCTAAATTAGTCAAAGAAATGATAGAACGCGATGTGAATCATCCTTCCATCATTATTTGGAGTAATGGCAACGAAGGAGGATGGAATTATAATCTGGATCCTTTATTCGCCAGATACGATAAATTACAGAAACGCCACATGGTACACCCTTGGGCCGATTTCAATGATCTGGACACCCACCATTATCCCACTTATCTGACCGGAGTGGCACGTTTTACCAACGGCTATAAAGTATTTATGCCTACCGAATTCATGCATGCCATGTACGATCAGGGAGGTGGTGCCGGACTGCGTGACTTTTGGGATCGTTGGTGCACGAACCCCATGTTTGCCGGAGGCTTTATCTGGGTATTCTGTGACGAAGCCCCCAAACGTTCTGATAAAGGAGGCATATTGGATTCTGATAAATCCAATGCTCCTGACGGGGTAGTTGGTCCGCGTAGAGAAAAAGAAGGAAGTTACTATGCTATCCGCGCACAATGGTCGCCCATCCAGTTAAAACCCCTGCTGATTACCGACCACTTTGACGGCAGTTTCCTGGTTACTAATGAATATACGTATACTAACCTGGACAAATGTCGCATGACTTACAAAATACGTACTTGCGAAACACCTTTGAAAAATGCCATGGAAAGCGGTAAAGTTATCGCAGAAGGCCATGTACAACTGCCAGCCATCGCACCAGGTGAAACCGGAAAAGCCCGCTTCACTCTTCCTGCTTCTTTCCGGGAAGGTGATGTACTGGAGTTAGAGGCATTTGACAAAGAGGGGAAAAGTATCTGTAACTGGACTTATCCTATCCGGCTGGCCAAACAATACTTTGACCATAAAATGGCACAGACTCCGATGACCCTGGAAGCGGTACAACCGGCAACCGCCACTCAAACCGCTACCTCCATCGAACTGAAAAGCGACCGTGTAACCGTCACTTTTGATCCGGCTACCGGCATGATCAGCCGTATCATATCAGGAGGAACAGAAGTTCCATTCAAAGACGGTCCTGTGGCAGTGGGCATGAAAATGCGCTACGAGCCAACATTGAGTTATGTCCGCAACAGCAACGAGGGGGCTGTTTACTGTGCCAAATACAAAGGTGCCGCCGACTCCATCGTATGGCGTCTTACGGACAAAGGATTACTCTATATGGATGCCATTCTGCTGAATCGGGCTTCCGGCGGAGGTGGATTCGATGATGCTTTCATGGACTCCAAAGTATTCAATCTCGGTCTGACTTTCTCTTATCCTGAAAAGAATTGCTCCGGCATGAAATGGATGGGCCGCGGCCCGTACCGTGTCTGGAAAAACCGGATTCCGGGAACGAACTATGGAGTATGGCACAAAGAGTACAACAATACCATCACCGGAGAAAGTTTTGAGAATCTGGTTTATCCGGAATTCAAAGGATATCATGCCAATATGTATTGGGCCACTTTGGAAAGTGACACGACACCGTTCACCGTTTATTCCCGGAATGACGGTATCTTCTTCCATGTGTTCACTCCCGAAGAACCGAAAGGACGCGTAAAAGACACCATGCCCAAATTCCCCGAAGGGGATATATCCTTCCTGCTGGACATCCCGGCTATTTGCTCCTTTAAACCCATCGAGCAACAAGGGCCGAACAGCCAGCCGGGTAATATCCGTATCAAATCGGGGGATGAAGGGTTACATCTGAATTTGATGTTTGATTTCCGACAATAAACAAGTGAATCGTAGTTAGTGATTAATTTAATAGCAAAATCATGAAATTAATAACTTTTGTATGTGCCGCCTTTCTATGCCTTCCGTCTTTGGCACAAGAAAAATTTCCGGACGGCACACCTGTATCCGATTGGTTTAAGGACAGTAAGATAATAGATATAAACACATTAGGCAAGAAATACATTCTGACAGATTACGGTGTCATCAATGACAGCACCCTGTTACAAACAGAGAAAATCCAATCTGCCATTGATGCTGCCGCACAAAATGGTGGCGGAGTTATCGTCATTCCCAAAGGAACCTATTTAAGCGGAGCGCTGTTCTTCAAACCCCAAACACACCTGCATCTGGAGGAAGGAGCTGTGTTGAAGGGAAGTGATGATATCAGCAACTTCCCCATCATAGATACCCGAATGGAAGGGCAAAGCTTGAAATATTTCGCGGCGTTGGTCAATGCCGACAAAGTGGACGGTTTTACGTTATCCGGAAAAGGCACGATTGACGGTAACGGATTAAGATACTGGAAATCATTCTGGCTTCGTCGAAAAGTCAATCCCCAATGTACCAATATGGATGAATTACGTCCCCGGCTGGTTCATATCTCCCATAGCAATAACGTCCAACTCTCAGGAGTACGCCTCATCAACTCTCCCTTTTGGACTACCCATCTTTATAAATGCAATCACATAAAATTACTGAACCTCTATATTTTCTCACCGGAGAAACCGGTAAAGGCTCCAAGTACGGATGCCATTGATATTGATGTATGCAGCAATGTACTGGTGAAGAACTGCTATATGTCTGTCAATGATGACGCCATAGCCTTAAAAGGCGGCAAAGGTCCCTGGGCAGACCAAGACCCGAACAATGGAGGAAATTCCAACATCATCATCGAAGATTGTACCTACGGCTTCTGCCACGGCGCCCTCACTTGTGGAAGCGAATCCATCCACAATCGCAATATTATCTTGCGACGCATCCACATCACCAATGCCAATCGTTTGTTATGGTTAAAAATGCGGCCGGACACTCCTCAACAATATGAGTATATTCTGGTGGAGGATATCACCGGAGATGCAGACCATTTTCTGTATATCAAGCCTTGGACACAATTCTTTGACCTGAAAGACAGAAAAGACATTCCCGTTTCTTACTCAAACCATGTGACAATGAGAAACATTGATTTTAAATGCGATAATTTCTTCAGCGTAGAAAAGTCTGATCAATATCAACTTACTAACTTTACATTCGAAAACCTGAACATTAAAGCTAAAAACGGGGAATGCGACAAAGAAATGATTGACAATTTCATTTGGAAAAAGGTAAGTATAAATAATATA